>SDBS01004193.1_pt1 | contig 14140 bp, 9 predicted proteins | sample 2277091 | NCBI WGS metagenome assembly SDBS01 (sample SAMN10404972, study PRJNA504765) | marine sediment metagenome | isolation source: marine sediment core GS10_PC15, 163 cmbsf | place: Arctic Ocean: Southern Knipovich Ridge | collected 2010
CTCTAAAATCTATATTATTGAAAATAAAAAATGTTGTGTTTGTAAATATCATCGAAAAGACATTACAGTAGCTCCATGTGAAATGATTTCTTCAATGATTTCAGAATTGCTGAAAAATTACGGTTATAAAGTAGAAGAAAGCATTGTGGAGGAATCTATCGCTTTAGGGTCTTTGTCATGTGTTCATTCTTATAAATTTAAAAATATCAAAGATGGTGATTAAAGTGTTCAAATGGGCTTTAAGTAGAACAACAAAACTCCTCGGACGAAAGGTTGATACGACATTCTTTTCTTCAGTTTATCGAGAAATATTTAAGGAATTGAATGAAATCTTTAAAAATGAAACTAATTCTTCCAAAATGATGAAACAATTAGGGATTAAAGCTGCTTATGAATCGGCTAATAGACAATCTTCATTGTTAAAAATGTTCCCAAACGATCCAGCAAAAATCCTTGGATACTTGGATATAATATGGCAAACAATTTTTGGGAGTGAAATGGAGGATTTTGAATGCATTGAACAAATAAACCAAGAATCTAATCTCCCCATTTTCATTTATCGTATTGATAAATGTCCCATTTGTGGAGGGTATGGAACCGTTCCAGAAGATTCATTTGATTGCAGGAAAATTGAGGAAAATGAAAGTAAATTTGCTGCAGGATTAATTGGAATGATAGAAGAAACAGCTAACTTTATTTTGACAATAAAAGGAAATGATAACAGAGTTAAAATAACAGAAACCAAATGTTTCTGCCGTGGAGATAATTATATGGAACTTTTCTGTGAGGTTATTTCTGCTGAAAATTTTGAGAATCTAGTAGATATTCCAATAGAACCCAAAACTTCATCGACTTTTAATTTAGATTTTGATGAAATTGAGAAATTATTAAGTAAACCCTTAGACGCAATTAAAGAGAAGGTATCAGATCTTATTGAACAGAAAATGCAAATGACTCCCGAGGAGTTATTCGATCATTTCAGAAATTATGAAGCTGATGTTGTAAGAATTATTGGTTTTTTTATTATCCACCTTTTAAATGAAAACGGGCGGTTATTTGAAAGAGCAGTAAAAAATGAAACAACCGCAAAGATTATAGGTATTTTGTTTAACACTTTTGTTGAAATGACAACAATTTATATCCCAAAGGAGATTATTGCAGATTATCAGTCATTATTTGTAGAATTTCTTACAGGTTTAGCTCCTCAAGAGATGGTAGAATCCTTTAAGAGATTTGAAGTTTCTGAAATTTTAACTCTATTTTTCGAAGGAATGGAAAAAGCAATGCAAGATTTAGGAATTAATCTCGAAAATAGAAAAGATATCTCCAATATATGGGAAGAGCTTGAGAAAAACAATAATAACGAAAATAATCTATTAAATGTAAGTTCTGATAAGGATATCAGCGAAGAGGAGAAAAAACAACTTACAGAATTGCGTATTAGTGTTATTCAGGAAATATTTTTACTATTAAATGTTTTAATAAGTTTTCCTTCCCGGATTCTCATCAGTTCGATACATGGAGCTATAAAATCGTCCTTAACCTCAGGTGAAGAAATTTTTGAAAATCTTCGTAATCACACGGAAATACTATTGGATTTATTGGAACGTTTGAAAAAATAAAATCTGAAGATAATTTTAAACAACCTTCAATTGACCTTGGATTAAAATGAAAGCTAACATTTGGAACGCTTCTTCGACAATATCTTTGTTTTGTGCTGAAGTTTCAAAATAAAGCATTCCTAATTTTTCTGCAAGTTTTTCTCCCTCTTCTCTTGATACTTGCCTTTCGTTTTCCAAGTCTATCTTATTACCGATTAACATCAAATTGATATTCTCTCCAGCTCCCCGAATTGTTTCTTTATGCCACTTCTCGATATTCTTAAAGGTTTCTTGTCTGGTAACATCATACACTAAAAACCCCCCTTTTGCTTCACCTAAATAGGATTGCCTTACTCTCGCAAATTGCCCTTGGCCCGCTAAATCCCAAATAATCATGCGAACAGTTGTATCCCAACCAGTAAACTTGCATTCCTTCTTCATTATGGAGGTCCCTATGGTTGCCTTATAATCTGTTTCAAAAAACCCCTCTATAAATGTATGTACAAGGCTAGTTTTTCCGACTGCACCATCTCCTCCGAGAATTATTTTAAAAATGTAGTCTCCCGAGGCTTCAACTTTTTGAATGGCACCTTGTTTTTGTGGTACAACAATATGCCCTTTTTTTCCAAGTTTTGGTATTACTGGTGACACATTTCTTCCGTCAATTAATCTATTGATTTTTTCTGCCATTAAATATGCGTACGGAAAAATGTAATCCAAGGAAGCATATAAATCAATAATTGTTACAAGAACTCCATATCCTGCTTCCACAATTATCATTCTAAATTCTTCTAAATCAAATGTTCCCGATCCAAATCCTTTCGACTTGAATTCCGCAGATATTCTTTTTAATACTGGCTCTATAAGTGCTGAAAGACCACCGATAGTTTCAGAATCAAACCTATCATCTTTAGTTTTACTAGCTAACAGAAGACCATCACGATCAGCAATTATTACTGCCAATACATCTTCCAATATAGATTGATAATACCAATCAATCAAAGCATTTAATCGTTTGACATCAACCAAGTTTAACCACTTAATTAAAAATAATTTTTATTATAAGTGCGAAAGTAGAACATGTCCTTATATTATTACGGTTTTTTTACAAAATCTATTTGAAAAAACTTGTAATTTTAACTTGTTTGATTTTCGGATTATCTGTTAAGGATTTAACATATTCTTCAATTAGTTCAATTCTTTGAGTTGTATAATTTCCTAAATTAAATTTATTTGAGATTTCAAGGCTAATTTTTAAATATTTTGTGATTCCTCCCCTAGTTACGGTTAATATTACAGGTCCACCGCATGAATTACATTTTCCCGATAAAGGGATTCTTCTATATTTTGTTTGACATTTAGTGCATCTAAATCCCTGTTGGGAAAATTTTCTCATATTTCCACTTATATCCCGAAAGAAATGTGACTGCAGAATCTTATTCGCAATACCATCTGCTTCTACTGCATCGATTTTCACAACAATGTCCATTTGTGAATCAATTTTCTCAACCATAGTTTCTAAACGCTTATAAATTGATAGTTTAGGACCTGAATTAATGTTCCTGGTAGGATGGGTAAATCCGATTCCCTCGTATTGTTCAGAGCTGTGTAGCTTGGTTTTTAATAACCCCATCTTTAAATTTTCTATAACTTCCCCTGGTGTTGCATATTTCTGTGTTTTTTCATAAAACTCAAGTGAATAACGTGAAAGTGTATCGAGATTATGAGCCTCTGAGTCAATTTCATTTGGATCTAGTTGAACGGTTAGTACCAAAGGTGCATCCATTTTTCCTCCGATTTTGCTCGGAAGGTAATAACGAGAAAAATTAATAAGGCAATCTAATAACAACATCAAACCATCTTCATCGCCATCACAATTTCTCCTCTTAGCTGCGTGCCAACAAGGATGTCCATAACCCGCGTTTATTGGTGAAAAACCAATCAAGCGTCCTACAATAGCTGCAGATGTATGGGGTGCAAGACCTGCAAAATAATGTCCTATAAGGTCTTGTCTGCTTTCACAATTATAATATCTCGGTTGATCATACAAAAATTCAAGCTCATCATCTATGAATTTTGAAACTCTAACAAAATAATCGCCACAGTATTCGGTTGCAATGAAATCCTGGCATTTTAACTCACAAATTTGGTCCTCTTCTATTAAGGGATTTCCTTTGTAATCAATATTATATCCCAATTCATGTAATTTATTTATAGAAACATGAATTTCTTTCGGTGTAAAATGTGTGAAAGGTATATCAATTGCATCAAACCGAATTGTTCCATCTTTAAATACCCACACATTGTGGATTGCTCTTAAAATTCCCTTACCTAATGGTTCAGACATTTTAAATTCTGACATTAGTCCTTTAACGCCCTTTATATTGGGGATGTTTCTCTTCCCAATTTTGTTAAGAAAGTTATTAAATTGATTTGTAATACTAATTTTACGCTTTGAAAAACTTCTAAGTTTAAGATTGCAGAGAGGACATTCATTTAAACCAACATCGTGGGCTGATTTACAATTATCGCAGTATTTCTTAATAATTGTGTGCTGTTTACACTTTTCACAGAAATTTAAATGTGTGAAATCATTACAAGTTGGACATTGCCTTAAAACGATTTCTGTTTCTTCTGCTGAATTTTTTATTGCTTTTTGAATGATTCTATTATTATTTGATTGACCTAAAGGAAAAAGCGTATGAACCGGAGGTCTCATCTTCCTTTCTTTTGCTTTTTCGGGTCTCCCCATCCGGGACCCCATATAATAGGGACATTTATTTTTAATCTTAAAATCAGTTATTTTTGCGAATAAATGTCGGCCAATCACGTTTTTTGATTGTTTAACAATTTCTTCATACTGATGTGGTAAGAATTCTTTGTTTAAAGCAAAAATTTCAATAAAAATCAGTGTTAAATCCTCATCTAATTCAATAAAATCGTTCATATTTTTATGGGGACAAAAAATATTCATCAAAAATTCCTTACATCTGACAGTGTTTGGAATTCTGAGTTTTAAAATATCTATGATATTTAAATTGGATTTTTTATAATAACTAATGATTTCACTCCGAAAATGTAAAAGCTCGGTTCCATTTACGTTTCCATAATGAAAGGTATAATGTGGGTGAATTGGGATATTATATACTTTGGAAATCTCTAACGCCTGTGAACCTGATGGGAATATATGGAATGGATTATCTATCCAACTTTGAATAATCTTATCTGAATAAACAGTTAGGTTTCCTCTTTGATTAAATGCATGTTCGAGTTCTAGAATCCACCATTCTTCTACGTAACCTGACGGTACGAGAATATGATTATTTTCCGCAAATTCACCAAATCCAAATAAAATATCTCCTATCCAAAGAATTCTTTCAATTGGGTTATTCGCTATGGTTTTTTTTAACACGTTTATTTTGCTAAATTGAACGACGTCTCCATTTTGTAGCAAACAAACAGGGCCTTCTATTGAAGAAACAGGCGTTATAGAAGCAGCTTTTCCAGGACGCTCAATCTTTATTTGTGTTCCGACAGCTAAAAACTCATTTAAAATATACATCGTATTGGGATTAATTCCGCACGCAGCTAGCCCTGTATTCCTAGATCTCCCGTATCTTAATCGATGTCCTCCTTTTCGTGAGGGATAACTAAAAACTGGCCTTCCAGCGATGACCTCTGCAATATATTTTTCAATAGGAGGAATTTTTTCAAATGATTTTTTTCTAAAGAGATCTACCGGGGATTCGTCCGAAATGGCTTTATTTTCTGCACCAGATGAGTTTAAATTAAAATTTGCCTTTTTATTTGTATTTGCTACTTCATCCTCTGAATGTGAATACTGTTTTATTTTGTTAAGCCATTCCCATCCAGGAATTTTCATTTTTTCAATGATTTTTAGGATTTTTTTTGATTTAAGTAAAACTCCGTCATTTAAGACAAGACATGGACCGCTCCTGACAACATTTGTCTCAATTCATTTTAAATTTCGGTATCTAGATACTTCTCGATTTTCAGTAGGGACACCATTTAATTCAATTTTGAGATTTTGAAGTGCAAATTCGAGTTCTTTCTTTGTGGAAGGATATTGTAAATTCTTTATCATATCATAGAGTTTTACTTCTTCAACCATTCTACCAATTTCTTCTTCTGTAGGAATATAAGGTGAAATATTCATTTTAGAACGTACATAATCGGCGATTAACACAGCTAACGCTTGAATGGTCCCACCAGCCGCACGGATTGGACCGGCGAAATAAATTGAGAGATAAGGAGATCCCCCGTGTAAATTCTTCCTTATCTTGATAGAACTAATCCCCTCTAAGGGTGCAGAAACAACGCCCATAGTTTCAATAGCAAGGGCTACACGGATTGCTCTATCTGCTTTTTCTTCTTCTGTATAATTACCGAGTTTGTTCTCAATGATTTCGTCTGCAATCTTAAAAGTTACTTGGTCATAATCATAGCCTTGTTTTTTTAGTTCTCTAATCCTTTTACCTACCCCTTTAGGTCCCACTAAATTTTCTACTCTTCCAGCTATGTCGTTAGCAAGAGGACATTCAATTTCTGTAGTCGGATCTAATCCCTTCTTTCTAGCCCTTGAGGCAATGTCATATAACATATTTACATTGGAGGATATTCGTTCAAAATATTCCTTCATGTTGTTACTCATAGCTGGCTGCATAATTTCCAAACACGTGTTTAATGATTTTTGAAAGATTCTTCCTTTATAACAAGATTTCTAATAACTTAATAAATTGTTAATGATTGTCTGGTTAATAGCGCGATTTTTCTTTTAAAATCACAATGATCTAAAAATATCGGTATTGATTATTTTGGGGTTTTAATTATGCAATGCTGATCCACTTTAATAAGTAACAAAGTTGGGAAAATAATAAAACGAGTTTTTGTTGTGGAGTTATGAATTCAGAAAAAAACCTATCAAAAGAAGAAATTCTTTATCATGTTATTGGATCTGGGATTAATATCTCTCCTAAAGCGTTGGAATCACTGAAAAAAGCAAGAGTTAAAAGTAACGACCTTGAAGAATTACTTCGAAAAATTTCTTTCCAACAAGACTTTCAATCTCATATCACCCTTAACGAAATTGAAGATTTTTTATTAAAACAAGAATCTCCTGTATCAGTAGAAAGATCTGATTTGAACTCTACAAAATTCAACGAAACCAAGGAATCAGAACCTAAACATATAAAAAAACTCCAAAAGTTGAATAAAATCTCAAATCCTCAAAATGCAGTAAATGCAAATCAAAGCATTGAAATTACAAAAGCGGAGATAGTCGCGGAAGAAATAAATAATAATAAACGCATCAGTAATGATCTAATCACTTCAACAAGTTCCCATGAAATTCAATCCCCTCCAAGATTAAAAGAGGAAAATATGACAAGTTTTTCAAGTTTTAAACCTATCGCTAAAGATTATTCTGATGAGATTGAGATTATATCGGATCCGACAAGAAAAATACATACTTCCGGTTCAGTTAAAGATTTTATTGCCCTAATGAATGACCGTTTTGAAAATCTAAAAACCATTCTTGAAAAAAATCCAGATGTAAAAGAATTTTTTTCAATTAAAAACCTTAATATGTTACATGAATCCCGAGAGGTTGGATTAATTGGAATGATTAAGGAAAAAAGAAGTTCCGGAAAGTCTCGTCATGTTCGATTAATCATCGAAGATCCTACTGGAGAAATTTCCGTTCTTATAAGAAATGATGAAAGAAATGTTGAGCTTTATTCAAATGCGATTTATCTCTTGAATGATCAGGTGATTTATATTTGGGGGTATCTAAAAGTTGACTCCCGCAGAAAATCAAGAATTATTTTTGCAAACAAAATAATTTGGCCTGATATACCGATCAGCAGTAAACAATATGTCCCTGATTGTCCTGTATCAGTAGCTTTAATATCAGATGTTCATATTGGCAGTAAAAATTTCATGCCGAAATTATTTGATAGATTTATTCGATATGTGAGTTGTGAAATCGGATCAGAAAAGGAGAGAGAAGAAGCCGGAAAAATCAAATACATTGTAATTTCTGGTGATCTTGTTGACGGAGTGGGGGTATATCCTGGTCAGGAACGAGAATTAGAAATTACAGATATTTTTAGTCAATATAAACGCGCATTTCAAATTATTGAAAAAATTCCCGATTATATTAAAATCATATATTCACCCGGAAATCACGAACCTATTCGAAATGCTTTACCGCATCCAGCTATTCCTAAAAAATACTGTAAAGAATTATATGATTTGGGATTAATAATGGTTGGAAATCCTTGTCTATTAAGCTACCACGGCATTAAAATCCTCTCCTTTCATGGTGATAGCCTTTTTGACCTTAGTATGTCAATTCCAGGTTTAAACATTGATAAACCAGAAAATATCATGAAGGAATATTTAAGGAATAGGCATTTAGCACCCATTTATGGTAGTAAAAGTGAAATTGCTCCAACTGCTAAGGATTGGCTTGTAATTTCTGATGTTCCGCATGTATTACACAGCGGACACGTTCATATCAATGGAATGGGTAACTATCATAACACGGTAGTTATTAATTCGGGATGCTTTCAATCGCAGACTGATTTTATGAGAAATCTCGGAGTTATTCCAACCCCCGGCTTACCAGTAATAGTATCTCCTAAGGAAGGAAAAATAAATGCATATAGCATTAATTTAAATTTATAAAATAATGAGGGAATTGATGTCGGTATGGATCTAAATATACCAACGAGTGATAATGATTTTTTTAAATATTTATGGAGAATAATGGGTTGGAAGGAAATATCCAAATCAGAAATTATTCGGACAGTTAGCTATAAAATAATGCTACCATATTCTCCATCCCATCTAAATAAAAAAATTATTACAGCTATTAAAAAAGGATATTTGATTGAACACGGAAACAAAATAACCATTTCTAAGAATATTCTAAATGATCTTGAAAAAGAAAAAGAGAAAAGTAAAAATTATTTTCCAATTTTATTTCCTACTCAGTGTATAGGGGATAGAATAGAGGAAAGTATAGACATCTGGAGATATTCTGAGAAAAGGAGTGGGTTTGTTGATCTAATGAAACAAGTTTTTAATAAGTCTGAAATTGAAAACGGAAAAAAAATTCAATCAGAGAAAATTCAGATTAAGGATCCTGATGAAGAGAATCAAATAATTGAGGCAATGGTCGAGGGTAGTAAAGGAGAAAGGTATATTTTAAAGATAGATATTAAAAACAAAATCATTATACACAATTGCCACGATTTTATTCAAAACAAAATGAAAAAAAATGAATTTTGTAAACACTTTTTTAGAACGATTTTAAAATTTAAAAAATCTTCGCCTGAATTAGTAGAGGTTTTTCTTAAAAGAATTAAAAGCAATCGAGACAATTGGCAGTTTTTAGATCATACCTAAATGTGAGAGGGAAGAATGTCAAAGAAAAAAATTTATCTTGCTGGTAATCTTGGATTTTCGGAATTAGGGAGATATTCATTAGAAATGCTAAAAACACGACTAAAATCAAAATTCGAAATATTTGACCCCTTTGAGATTAATTCAAGTTTAGGAGAGAAAATCAGTTCAATTGAAAAAGAAAATTATCGCACTATTGAAGAAATAACAATTCTGCTCAATGAAATTAATATGCAAATTGGTGAAAAAAACAAAGATCTAATTATTAAATCTGATATTATTGTTGCTAATTTAGATGGAACTGACGTGGATAGCGGTACTGCTGCAGAAATTGGATTCGCTTTCGCCAAGGGTAAATTAATTATAGGATATAGGGGGGATTTTCGAAATTCTGGAGATAATATCGGTTCCAAAATAAATTTGCAAATAGAATATTTCATCAGGAGTAGCAATGGATACATTTGCTATTCAATTGAAAAGTTGTTGGAAATATTGGATAATTTTCGATAATTTACCTTTTATTTTTTAAAGAATTAGAGATTTCTTCGAGCATATTCAACACCATTCTTAAAAATTTTCAAACCATTGACAGGTGGTTCAAATCCTCTTGTCCAATGTGGATGATGATATTTAAATATGTGACACTCGGGATGAGGCATCATTCCAAAAATTTTTCCCGTTCTATCGCAAATACCGGCAATAGCATCAATCGAACCGTTTGGATTGTTTGGGTATTTATTAGGTTCATAAGTGAATGGAATTAATTTATTATTCCAAAGTTCTTTTAGAATCGATTCATTTTTAACAACGAATTTGCCTTCACCATGCCTAACTGGAACATCTAAATCGAAGTTATAATTTTTCGTCCAAATACAGTTCGTTCGATGCGGTTTCAATTTCACCCATCTACCTTCAAAATGATCTGATGAGTTTTTTACTAGAGATACTGTTTGTTTAAAATCGTAGCCATTTAATGCAGGTAGAATCCCAATTTTTACTAAAATTTGGAATCCATTACAAATGCCTAATATCAAGTTTCCCTGCTCAATAAATTTTAATAATTGGTCATGTAAGAGAAAACGAAATTTATTTGCCAGAACTCTTCCTGATCCCAAGTCATCTCCAAAAGCAAATCCACCAGGAAACATAACTATTTGATATTTTTCAAGATTATCTTTTCCCTTTAATAACATGTTTACATGAACACGTTTTACATTTTCTGCTCCAGCAGCTTGAAATGCGTACTGTGATTCATAATCAGAATTGATTCCAAAGCCTGTTAGAATACAAACATCAACCATTCGTTATTTCCCCTCCCGATAAGAAATTTAAAGTTTGCTTCCACGCTTTCTTTAACTCGAAAATATCTGAATCAACAATCAATCCACCTAAAATTCCATGCATTTTTAATCTTTTTCCCTTCACTGTTCCAATGCAAGCAAAGTCTGTATTTTGAAAGATATTTTCGAATACTGCTTTATTTTCTGGTTTTATTGTTATTATTAATCTGCTGGGTGTTTCTGAAAATAACAAAAAATCATCTCTATCAATATTTTCAATTGGTACTTTATTTAAATCAATCTCCATTCCATATCCACCAGCGAATGCAGATTCTGCTAAAGCTACTCCTAAACCACCATCTGAACAATCATGTGCAGAAGAAATTAGGCTGTTTTCCAATGCAAAATGAATTTTTCTATACCGATTTATTGATTTTATTGTATTTACTGACGGAACACTAACACCTGAAAATCCAAAATGGTCAAAATATTCTGAACCTCCTAATTCTTTTTTTGTGACCCCCATAATGTAAACAAGATCCCCTTCTTGTTTGACATCCATTGTAACAGCCTTTCGAATGTCATGAACTTTTGAAATTACACTAAATAACATCGTCGGGGGAACACTTACTTCGAATTTCCCTATTTTATAATCATTTTTCATCGAATCCTTTCCAGAGATACAAGGAATTTTATAAGCAGTTGTAATATCATATAAAGCCTTGTTTGCTCGGACTAATTGACCCGTATATTTTATTTCATCCTCCTCTGAAAAACCCATTGCCCAACAAAAATTATCTAAACCTGCCATATAATCGGGATCTCCTCCAGAACAAACAGAATTTCTCACTGCTTCATCAACGGCATTCGTTACCATAGCATAAGTATCAATATCTGAGTATCTAGAAGTGATTCCATGTGAAACTGAAATCCCTTCCCATGAATTAAATAACGGTTTTATTACGGCGGAATCACTTGGTCCATCATTCATCATTCCTGTAAATGGTTTTATGATACTCCCCCCTTGAACTTCATGATCATATCGACGAACAATTGCTTCTTCCTTGGAACAGATATTCAATCTTCCTAACATGGTTTTTAATATCTTATCATAATCCTTAGGAGGGGAAATTTCCGGATCTTCTCCTATTTTCTGATTCCAAATTCCCTTCATAACTTTTTGAGGGACTCCGTTATGAAGAAATTCCATAGAAATATCCCCGACAAGTTTTTCATTATAATATAATTGAAAATGTTTGCTGTTATTAAATTCACCTACGCATGTTGCTTCAACACTAAAATCTTCCGCTAAAGCAATGAATTCTTTAATTTTTTCCGGGGAAACTGCGACACTCATTCTTTCTTGAGCTTCGCTAATTAGGATTTCCCAAGGATTTAAACCCAAATATTTCAAAGGAGGCTTATCTAAATCTAAACGTACTCCTGTAATTTCTCCCATCTCTCCAAAACTTGAAGATAATCCTCCGGCACCATTATCCGTTATTGAATTGATCATGTCTCTATTTCTGGCTTCTAATAGAAAATCCAGCATTTTTTTCTGAACAAATGGTGCGCCTATTTGAACTGCAGTTGCAGGTGAATTTTCATTTATTTCGAGTGAAGAAAATGTTGCACCGTGTATTCCGTCAGCTCCAATTTTTCCTCCCACCATTACTGCTATGTCCCTTGGATTGGGTGCTTTTTCATGTGTTAACTTATTATTTATTCTTGAAGGTGCAATTCCTCCCGTTCCACAGAATACAAGAGGTTTTCCAGAAAATCTGTCATCAAAATATAAACTGCCATTAACAGTTGGTATTCCTGACTGGTTTCCTCCATCAATAATACCCCTATGAACACCTTTTAAAACTCTTCTTGGATGAAATAACCTAAGAGGGATTTCTCCTTCATAAAAGGGGCTTCCAAAACAAAAAATATCAGTATTAAAAATAAGTTTGAAACCCTTTCCAGTTCCTGCAGGATCCCTATTACATCCGACAATGCCCGTTAATGCTCCTCCATACGGATCTAATGCGGTGGGAGAATTATGGGTTTCAACTTTCATACATATATTGTAATTATCATTAAACTTAATTACACCAGCATTATCCTTGAAAACAGAAACTAAAAAGTGTGAATTTATTTTATCTGTTGATCCCTTAATGTATGTATTGAATAACGAATCAATTAATTCCTTTTTTCCATCTTCCTCGTATTCAATTTTTGCGTTAAAAATTTTATGTTTACAATGTTCGGACCATGTTTGCGCAATACATTCTAATTCAACATCGGTTGGATTTTGAGGTAAACCTAAATCAATTCTTTCATTTTTTATTGAATTATAGTAATCCCGAATTGCTTGCATTTCTTTTAAATTCAGAGCCAGAACTCTTTTCAGGCTTATTTCAATCAAATTTTGATCAGAAACGTTAAGATCAATATTATTTACAATTGGATCATTGTTTAAAATAACCTTCGGAGTGAAAGGATCAAATCCTTTGTATGAGTTTCCACCTTTAATTTCCCACCTTTCTATTAATTTGTTAGCTAAAAGATCTTCTGTTATCTTTTCAGCCAATTCAATATCAATCCCATATAGTAGATATTGTTTTGAGAAGTAAGCAGCCTTTAAATCCTTATTGATTGCATCTTTAACTGCTTCAACAGCTGTCATGCCAACATTATCAGTCACTCCAGGTTTGAACCCAATTTCTACTATTGATCCTTTGAACGGTTTAGCCAATGGGGCATCAATTGAAAATTTTTCAGCAATTGGATCGGATAGAACTTCCTGTCCTAAAAATAAAAGGTCGTTTTGTGTTAAGTTAGTGCCTTCTAATGTATACACTTTGATTACTTTTACATTTTGGATGCTTAAAATACCTAAATCTTTAATTATCGCGTTTTTTACTCCATTTACAACATCAATTCCCACTTCTATTCTATGGATTTCGTTCATTTGTAAACACCCAAATGGTATACATGAAAAGTAAAGTAGAAATGAATATAAAAACATCTAACTCGATTTAATAACTTTTTATCCCAAATTAATTAAACAAAATCTTATAATTGAAAAAAAATTATCGAACATTTAAGAGTTTAACAATTTACAAAATATTATATAATTCTAACAAAGGATACCTAATCAGTCAAAAATTAAGTATTTGAATCTTATCACATCTTATTTTCATCAATTTCTTTTTAAACTCAAAGCTTAGCATTATTCAAATTTTATGCTAAAAACTGAACTAAAAATTGTTTATGATTGAATGGATCTTCATTTTATTTAGAAGGTAAAAAAAATGATGAATAATATGATGGAAAATTACTTTAGGGGATTTATTGAATACTTCTCTGGGCTTGAATTACCAGCTCAAATTTTAACAGGAATATTATTGGTATTACTTTTGATAGGTGTTGGATATATAATTTACGGCAGTCTGTGGATTGCATATCAATCAGTTAAAATATCAATTTTATTAACGGTGATTACCATATATTTTTGGATAACAATTACTGTGCTATTTATTACACTTATTGCTGATAGCCAGAAAGTTGGAGATATTTGGAAACAATCCTCGCATAACATAAAATGGTTTGTGAATAAAGCCTATCCTCAAAAAAACGGAGAATTTTCTGAATATCAGAAGATTGAGATTAAATCTCAATTAAAACCAAATCCCGCTGTTGTAATAATTGAAGAAAATACCTCAGATAACTCTCAACCAACTGAATTGAACAATAACAATCAAACGGAATCAACAACCTTGGAAAAAGAAATACCATTGCCTGAGACAAGATTTGAGAATGAAGAAGAACATAAGGAAGAAC
>SDBS01004195.1_pt1 | contig 14139 bp, 18 predicted proteins | sample 2277091 | NCBI WGS metagenome assembly SDBS01 (sample SAMN10404972, study PRJNA504765) | marine sediment metagenome | isolation source: marine sediment core GS10_PC15, 163 cmbsf | place: Arctic Ocean: Southern Knipovich Ridge | collected 2010
CAGGTACTCCTCTTCCGCCAAACAACATATTTATACTAACACATTATTATCTGTGTGTCAATAAAAGAAATAGCTCCTTGATGTTTTATCACAGGGCTTTAGTTCTTTTTATTTAAACAAGGATTCATTTTTATCCTGATACCAATTTCGTAACTTCAGGAGCCTTGTTCCAACAAGGCTCCTTCTAAAAACTCGACTACTTCTGCAGATACACCTTTAGAACGGAGTGCTTCAAGAACACTCTGTGTATTGACTACAACACGCGGAAGTCTTTCTCCCTGACCTGGCGAGATTAAATGAACGTGGTAATGAGTCCTGGTACTTGCTTTAAGCCCTGAATTGCTAACCATTCGGTAATCCCTTCCGAGTAGTTTTAGGGCAACTTTTGTTGCCTCAGCATTAAGAGCGGCCCTAGCCTCAATTTCATCCACGCCCACATGATGGGAAAAAGAAGTGAAAATAAAATGGCTCCCCTTCTCTACAGACTTCCGCCTGCTCTTTATTAATACCCACTGAATTTTTTCGTCATCAACATCAATTGAGCCATGAGCTACAGGATTAAGATCAGAAATGCTCTGCTCACTAAACTGTTTACAGCTTTTGCATCCTTCAATAGGTCCAGTTTTCATTAGAATGTCTCCTTCTTTATCAAAGAACTTTCCCTTTTAATAAGATTATAGAATATTTTGAAAAAAAGTCAATAGTTAACTTCGGAGGCTGGACGATGTTAGAACTTGTTTAATGAGGAAAAAGGATTTCAACCAGACACCAAAGTAAGACTAAAAATCCAATTGCAGTAGATAAAAGTATAAGAACAGAATGGTCTTTCTTTTTTATAATACCAATAATACCTGGGAAAAAAGCGGCGATTCCCGAAATAAATCCAACTAACATCGGCAAGGCTATCCCGGGCCTCGCAACAATATCTTGTGGTATTGTTTTTCCAGATGAGATAGATTCATAAAAACTTACAAATGACATACCAATATAAAAAAATATCGGCATTGCAACAATGAGTCCGACTGACCACCTACCCAATGTAGTTTTTGGTATAAAACTTAATCTCATACATTTTCAATTCTACCAAAAAATCGCCTTTTTGGCGATAAAAAAAAAGAGCTTCAGCACAAAGCGTCAGCTCTCGGAAAATGTATTTTGTTAAAGAGCAAATAATGGAAGAGGAGCATGAGTGTGGACAGGTTGGCCGTTGAGCGTTCGGCGAACGGAGTTCCTTCATAACTCCCCCTCCAAGCCTCAGGAGAGGCATCCATCTTCATACTAATGTCTTGTTGTCTGTATGTCAAATGGTTTCTTGAAAAGAATCTCGGGAAAATAACTACCCAACAATGGGCTTTTTATTTTTTAAAAATCTCGGGTATCCCCCACTTTACTATTTGCTGCTTTTTAAAAATAGAGTTGACTTATTTCTCTTGTTATAAATCTAGTGGTTACTGACCAGCTCTTTGAAAGTTTTTGGCTTCTGCTTCTTCAATTGTACAGAGCCACTTGTCTTCTTTAAGAAAGTTAATCTCAGTTTGAGAATAATATTTATCCCCCGGAAGATGATAGTATTTTTGTCCCAGACGATCAATATTACCTTTAATCACGCATTTTTCATCAAAACGGGTCTCTCCACAGGATCCCCAAAGCCCTGAAAAATCTTCGTGGGCCTCGACAACGGCCTGAGCCAATTCATCCTGATGTAAAGTGTTTTGTTTATCGAGATAAAATCGAGCGTAGCCTTCCCGTGAAAGCTCAAGATTAACAAATACTTCCTTTTCTCCCCATTCGTCTAGAGTATAAACGTAGGCCAAAGTTCTACCAAACCGGTCATATCTATCGCTATCAAATTCCAACATCAGTTTTTGATCCAAAACCAGGTCTTCGTTTTTCTCTTTGGCTTGGTCGCTAAAGCAGGATTCGTAATCCGGACCCTCAAGCTCGGGAGTATCAATTCCCAGATAGCGGACCTTAAAGATTTCATCACTTTGGAGATCTTTTACCCGAATAGTATCTCCATCAATCACCTCTTCTACTCTAACCTCTGTTTTAACCTCTGTTCCCTCTGGAGTATTGGACTGGTCTTGAAAAAGATCAAACCCCAACAGAGAAAGAAAAAGAACTAAAAGCCCGATAAGTATCCCAAATAAACCCTTTATATTTTTCATTCTTTAATTAATTTTTTTGATTTTTAATCGGCTATTATTTTAATGCCCTCAATAATCACATCTTCAACTGGACGATCCAGACCTTCCGTAGCAACATTCTCAATATTTTCAACAACATCCATTCCCGTTATTACTTTGGCAAAAACAGTATGCTTAGTATCAAGAAAATTATTATCATTAGTATTTATAAAAAACTGGCTGCCGTTAGTATCTGGTCCAGCATTGGCCATAGAAATTGTACCAACAATATTGTGATTATTTGAATGAATCTCGTCAGCAAAAGTATAGCCTGGTCCGCCTGTTCCCCATTTGTCTTTAAGAGAATTATCCTTAGTAAGAGGATCCCCTCCTTGAATCATAAACCCTTTAATTACTCTATGGAATTTTATACCGTCATAAAAACCATCTCCGGCAAGTTTTACGAAATTCTCTACTGTTTTTGGCGCATCAAACGAGAAAAACTCTATTTTAATCTCGCCAAAATTAGTTTGTATTATTGCAATCATATTATTATTAGACGGGGTTACAACATCATTGTCCACTATCTTTCCTTCTTTTTCTTCCACAGGTTTTTCTTCTTTATCTTGAACAAAGAAAAAATAACCCCCTAAAATTAAAATTATTAATATTATCAATGAAATATAAATTTTTTTCATAAATTTTATAGCTGATAAGTTTTTTCTTCTTTTATTCTACCAAAAAACCGCCTTTTTGGCGATTTATACTTAATCGAAATTAGATTTTAACGAATGAAAAATTTTGCCAGACACATAATCGCAATGCCAATTAGAAAACAGACAAAAGACAATAATGATTCCTTAAAATTTCGTTCTTTTCTTATTTCAGGAATTAAGTCTGAGGCAGAAATATAAAGAAAACCGCCGGCAGCAATCGGCAAAAGATATATTATTAAGTTGCCCAATCTAAAGGATAAAAAATAACCAACAACCGCACCAATCACTATCGTTAAAGAAACTAATAAATTAAGAACTAATGCCCTACTCTTTTTAAAACCAGCGTAAAGCAGGACACCGAAATCGCCAATTTCTTGCGGTATTTCATGAAAGGCAATAGCTAAAGTAGTAGCCATCCCCAATCTGATGTCTATTAAAAAAGTGGCAGCGATAATCAAACCGTCAATAAAGTTATGAACACTGTCACCGATGAGACTTATATAGCCGAAGGTATGAATCTCGCAGATTTCCTTATGGCAATGCCGCCAACGAAGTACTTTCTCAATAAAAAAGAAAATGATAAATGAAGCTAGAACCAAAGGGAAAAGAACACTGGCTGATAATTGCTCCGAAGCTTCGGGTATTAAATGAATAAAAGCGCCGCCCATTAGAGTGCCCGCTGAAAGAGAGATTAAATATAAAATAATCTTTTCGGTTATTTTTTCCCTAAGAGCTAAAAATAAAACCCCAATCAGTGAACCAAGGCTTATCAAAAGCGAAGCAATGATAATGTAGGTTAATGTAGACATTTTTCACTTTTATTCTATCAAAAAATCGCCTTCTTGGCGATTTTTTATGAGTTCCTTAACTGGACGATTTTATTTACTTACCGTGTGGCTAAGAATTTCTAAAGGGTATTTTTTACCTGCGAAATAATCCTTAACCATCTTTTTGACATCTAAATCACGGAGAGTTTTTAAATCCATTTTCTCTATTTCTTCTGGTGTAAACCATTTTGTTTCTGAAATATCATTATAAAGTTCTCCTGTTTTTTTATCAGAAATATCACCAATAAAAATAATCTTTATAGGATGATGAAGACTATTTAATTGTTTTTCAAGGTCTTTCCGAACCAATGAATAGACTCCAAGAATATGAGTTGGTGTAAATTCTAAACCTGTCTCTTCTTTTACCTCTCTTTTAACTGCATCAATTGGATTTTCCCCTACGTTAATCCAACCAGCAGGATGATTCCATTTTCCTGTATCTGGTCCTTCTTTGGCTTCTTTTACTAAAAGGATTTTGCCATTTTTTTCTAAAAATCCTCCTACTACACCAAATGTTTGAGAAAATACACGTTTCATAAATTTTATTTCTCAGTTCTTAAAGAATCTTAACATCCTCCAATACTACTTCTCTAATTGCTAAATCTTCTCGTTCCCAGGTTTGCCAGTTTCTACCAAGACTAAGTCCCGTACCATCATTAATTGATTGATAATCCCACCATATCTCACAATCCCCAACCTTATAGAATGATTGTCCTTCACACTCCTTTACAACACAGAACTCGTCTTGGACCATCCTGTAATTGTTTACCTTGGAATTCAAGATTCTTTGGTAGCGGTTCTTGGAAATCGTGCTTAATAATCTCTGCTATACCAATATTGCCATTAGCAATAAACATTCTTATCTCATTGTTTCCGTTCTCGTCTTCTAGAACATATTTATCATAGGTTTTGTTTAGCTTTGCTTGCCACCAAACTATGTGCTGCAAAATAGCATATCTTTTACTATTCACTTGAATTTTAGCACCTGGTTTGAGTTTGTTTTTTAATTCGTTAATTGTCATACATTTAATAGATTAATCGTTTGGTGTTTTCATTCTACCAAAAAACCGCCTTTTTGGCGATTTTTCTTAGCTCTGAGGAACGGACGATGTTAGAACCTGTTTTATAAAAAAAAGGGGGCACAGGTTGTGCCCCTTCGAGAAACTGGCTGAATGCCGTTACGTTAGCAGTTTAGCTTGTCTCTCGATTCGCTAGTGCTCTTTGGATTATTTTCCAACCGTTTCTTATCTGACGGAACCTCGCCCATTTCGGATATCGGAGGGTCACAAGACCCACTAGAATACCAAAAATAACGAGGTAGAAATCCTGCACCACGGCACTGATCATCATGAACACCAGAATCATAACGAAAAATGCGCTAAACAGCAAGTTGTCGTTCCAAAGCTTCATCGTATTATCTCCTTCTAGGTTCCAGCTCCTAGGTTTGTTCCAGACTTACAAAGAGCTACTTACTATTATTAGTATGGCATATATATATTGTCTTGTCAATGTTTTTGGAAGAAAAAACCCGAGAAAAGAATCTCGGGTTAATAGCTCCAATGAGGCTTTTGCCATTTATCTAATTTTTGTTTCCAAAATAATTGAAATCGATTTTTTAATTTTTCGTTCGGATAATAATAATTGTAATACAAAAATCTCCATATGGTAGTGCCTATTGCGGCATATTTTACCGCTTCTTCAATCCGCCTTTCTTCGATTTGAGTAAACGGCCTATTCTCATTATAGCTTTCATACAAGGCTTTATACAGATTGATTTTAAAATTATTGTTCTTAAAACAGAAACCCATCACAGCTATACCGAAGTCTAATAAAGAGGGTCCGATTCCAACCTCTTCCCAATCTATAATTGCGACCAGTTTTCCGTTTTCGAATAGGGTGTTGTCTATAAATAAATCACTATGAATAATGCTTTTGGGAAGATTCTCGGCTCTAAAATCAAGTGCCCGGTATAGTTTGATCAATTCCCTAATGTACTTATTGTTATAAAAATTCTTTTTAAGAATTGCTATGGAATTTGCAAGATAACTCTCTTGTAGCCAGTTTCCTTTTTCCGGAAGCGAATCAAAAGGAATCTTATGAAGTTTAGCCATCTTCTCACCCATTTGTCGTGCAATATCTTCGTTCGTCTCAGGATGGCTACCGCCTATCTTTTTCTGAATCAAAGCTAATCTATCATTCTTTTGATATATTATATCTCCCTTCGGTGATTTAATATAACCGACGACAGGAAAATTAAATTCTCGGAGCCTTTCTATATAAAGTTGTTCCCGGAGTTTATCCTCCGCCTTAAACCTCTTCTCAAGAACTATCTTAATAACATAAGCTCCATTTTCCGTAACGACAAAATAATTCTCGTTGGCGAATCCCCCGCCCTTCTTTATTTCTTTTATTATCCCAAGTCCAAAAAAATTCGAAATGTCTTGTAGTAAATTATTCATATCTCAATTCTACCAAAAAACCGCCTTCTTGGCGATAAAAAAAAGAGCCCAATAAGGTTAATCTTAAAGGGCTTTGAGAAATGTGCTGAGCACTAAATATGTATTTCTTTGGAGAAAGAACAAATAATGGAAGAGGAGAACTAAAGGGTGTGGGGAGGTCGGTGTCCCCGTTGGCGTCCCCGTTGGGGGAATCTCCATTACCCGTCAGGGGATATTGTCCTTACTTAGGACTGTCCTTCAGAACCCCCCTTCCAAGCCTCAGGAGAGGCATCTATCTTCATATTAACTACTTGTTATCTGTGTGTCAAATGGTTTCTTGAAAAGAAAAAGCACCTACTAATCAAATTGATTTTCAGTGCTTTGAGCTGTTAACCAGCTTCTAGTTACTTTTCAGGTTTTTGTAGAGAAACCCATTTCTCAAGAGCAAAAGCAAAGACAAGGCCCAGACCAGTGGCCAAAGCAATGCTCAGGACAATGCCCAGACTAACGGCCCGATTATCGGCTAAACCAAAGACCCTGTGAGAAATCAGAGCAATGCCCACGCCAGCGGCCAGAACAACGACCACAGCGGCCACCATGGCAAAGAATATAACGATCAGAAGAACCATTCTTTTTGTATTTCCCATTTTCTTCCCTTTCTTAAGAGTGCTTCCCGTTATTTGCTTTTGGGCGGAATTAGTCCACCCTTGTTCTGTCAGAACGAATGAAAAGGCGCTGCCTGTTCTTCACCTATATCGTTTTTCTCCTGTGTTATGGTTCCATTGAGGCCAACGTCCATCAGCGAGTTGTCCACCAACACAACGATACCATCCTGTATAGTCATGCTGGCCGTGGCTGTATTCGTACTCGTATTGTCCAAGCTTCTGCCAAAACATTTTTTTGCTCCTTTGTTTTCCTATTTTCCTGTTTTCTTGTTTTAAGAACTATTTATATTATACGCCTATCATTTAAACTTGTCAAGGGTTTTAACAAAAAACCCGAGAAAAGTATCTCGGGTATCCCCCACCTCACTATTCACTATTTTAAATTTTTCTCAACTTCGGGTTAAATTTTAATTATTTTTTTCCCTCCCATATTTTTTTCTAGAAAGAAATAATTGCCTATATGTTCTCGACCACTACCAACCATTTTAATTATCTTCTTTTCGATTATCTGAAAATGTGGCTCAAATAATTCTTTAAGTTCGTTTTGTGAGGAATAATATAATTGTGTGCCTACTGGAGTCATCCTGTATTTCTCTCCAGCTTTTCCAAACTCAGGACTTTGCTCATTGAAACAAATTGATAAATATTTTCCGCTTTTATTTAATAATCTTGCGACATCTTTTACATATTTTTGTCTCTGGGGAGGCATTATGTGATGCATAACTCCCCATTCTAAGACAAAATCAAATTTCTCTGATAATTTTTCTAAATCCGCTATATCTATTACTATAAAATGAACATTAGCTCCCTTCTCTGCTGCATTCTTTTTTGCATATTGGATAGCTTTTTCTGAGAAATCTATCCCGGTTACATCAAAACCCTTCAAAGCCAAATAAATAGAATAGAATCCTTCACCACAACCTATATCGATAACTTTACATGGTTTAATTTTTTCTTTTTTGACTAATTCTACTAATTCCTGCGGTGGTTCAGTTTTTGTCCAAACCGCGCCAGGTTTCTCATACATTTTTTCAAAAATTTCTTTATTTCCCATAAATTTTATTTTTTCCATAGATTTATTTATTAAAACTAATTATTCAAAGAAGGATTTGAATCTTTATTAGTATTTTTATTGTCGGTCTTTTTCTGTTTTTTAAAATATCTCATATTCCCATATACAATCAAAGCGATAATAAAAAGATGAGTAAAAAATAAATTCCAATTTTGAGCCGCTAAAGATGTAGGAACTAAAATAAGAGAAGGGAGAACTATAATGAAAGAAATTATAACTATAATTACGTTTTTCATAAATTTACTTAGTTTTTTTTAGTGCGAGGAATAATTCTCGAATTAAAGGGTCATTTTTACCTGTTACACGAAAACTAACAAATTTCACCAACCCCCCTGCAGTATGTTCAATTTGCATCCATCCAAAATGAGACCATGTCAATTGTTTTACTTTTGAAATGGGAATTGTTTTTTTAAAAAACAAAACTGATACTACAACTTTATCTCTATAAACTTTCAATTTCATTGGGCCCCGATATAATCCAGTCCAGTAATTAAAAAATCCCAGATGACCTCTTAATAATCTATTGAATATTGGTTTTTCCACTAGTCTTATACTTTTTAATAATATTATTATTTGATCTTAAATTTTATTTCTCAATTAATTTTCAAAAGATTTAGAATTTTACCACTTTACTTCATCGATTTTTGTATGTTTCTCCTCAATTTTATCTTTATCCGGGCATATATTTCTATATTCGCACCAAGGACAAAGTTTATTAACCCTCGGCAAAAACTCTTTTTCCTCTTTAGCTTCGGATATAACGGAAATTATTTTATCCTCAAGTTCTTTTAATTGTTCTTTGGTCCAAACTATATCATAAACTTTTGAATACTTAACATAAATCAATCCGGCTCTAATCTTTTTTGCAAAAGGATTGCGTTTAGCGGCTATAATAGTATAAATGGGAATTTGAAGGTTTTCTTTTATCGTTTTCTCTACGCTGTCGTAAAAGGGCAATTTCCCTGTTTTGTAATCCCACACTGAAATTGATGATTCTGAATCTTGATCAATCCTATCTATTTTACCCGCTATTGTAAACTCCCCCACCTGACAGTCCATCCAATCCTCTAAAGACAATGGAATTGCTGATAAATCCGCTTCTGCAATATAGTTCTTCAGAATAGCAATGGTTTGCAACCCAAACACTTTTTCTTGTTCTCTAGAACCAAATAAATGCCTCCTTTCCTCGTTACTCCAATAATCCTTGCTAAAACTGTTTTTTGGCAGCCTGGCCCAAAAGTGCCTTACCAACTGACCTAAATCTTGATCTTTTCTTTTATCCGCCGGTACTTGTGCGATATCAAAGAAGTGTCTAAGTACTAAATGTATTACGCTACCTATAAAACTCTCTGGTCTTTCGACAAACTTTGCTTTTACTTCTTTATCATTATGACACTTAAATTTAAACGGACACTGAATATATTTATTCAATGCGCTAGGAAATATTTTCTCTGGGAATACATATGCCATAAATCTTTATTTTGATTCTTTGCTTCATTCTATCAAAAAACCGCCTTGTTGGCGATTTTTTTACAAGCTGCGAAGGATGGACGACGCCTGTGCCCTGTAGTGAAACGAAGTTTCTACTACTGGGGTTAGAACCTGTTTAATGTGTTAAAAACAAGCCTCTCGCCCACTCCAACTATTCTTTTTACTCCATTCTCAACTAAAAGGGCTTGTTTGTCAGTTAATGCTATAACAGGATAATCTGCTTTATTTGCACATTTTTTAATAGTGTCTATATTAGATTCGTCTATGTGAACGGAAAACACAAATGGCACTAATTTTAGTCCAGTTAAGTCTTTTAGATCCACTATATTTCTATTCATATGTTTCCAGTTTGCAGAATCAATGTTTAGTCCTGCCACTATAGTTCCAGCACTTACTCCTAAATAAATACCGCCCTTGTCTAAAAATAATTTAAGAGCCTTATCAAAACCGCTTTCTTTAATATATTTAAGCAAATAAAAAGTATTGCCGCCTTCAACAAAAATTACATCAAAGTTTTCTAACTTATCCTTAAGAGATTCTTCGTTTTCTTCTTTTAAGTCAAGCTCTGTTACCTTGAATCCTATCTCTGACAATCTTTCCCTGTCCTTTTCAACATACCGCTTATCTTCCCCCGGATGGGAGGCAGTAGCAATAAAACAAACATTTGTCTCTTCTGGTTTTCTATTTAATAGTCTTAAAAATTCTTCAATTGTTTCGGGCGGCAATCCAGCTGAAGTTAAAAATAGTTTCATAATATTTAATTCTACCAAAAAATCGCCTTGTTGGCGATTTTTCTATGTTGTACGCCGCATAACGCATCTTGTGCGACATTTATTGCGTCCTAGAGCCGGTGGCATCCTCGGTCTAGAACCAGGGTTTTAAGGGGGGTTCAGGCGGTTTTGGGCGTGTCCCACTGACGCGTCTCGGTCGGCTGTTTTAAAATTAACAGAGTTAATATAAAAACGGTTGGCTATATTTTTACTTTTTATCTTTCTCTTCCGAACTATATTTTTTTAAAGAATCCTTATAAATTTGTTCACTTTCGTCTTTGAATCGACTCTTGTTATCACGTAGCTCACTAAATTTATTAAATAAATTTTTGTATATAATCCGATGAGCTTTATTTGCAATTTTTTCTGGGACAAATTCATCCATTTCAAATTCTTTCTCAATGACATTATCAAGTAAGGCCATTAAGTCTTTCTTATCAATCTTATCAATTTCTTGCCAATTGCTTTCTTTTAAACAATAATATCCTTTATTATTGTCAATTTTTAAGTATTTCATATGTTTTTCTTCTTTTATTATATGTTGCGTCACCTGCCTCTAGACAATTCAACATGATATCATAATTATTAATCGTCTCTCCGTCTAGACTCTTAAGTTTTTTATCTGTAGGATTTCCAGAGAAAATTTTAAATACAGCTTTTTTATCGATAATTTCTTTTTTTGTATAGAGAACATAGTTAGGATTTATTGATGCGCCAATGGTGTTGTTGTGAGTTACGATAACAACAGGTATCGATTTAGATATTTCTTTAATAGTTTTATTCACCTCATTTTTTAAAAACAGATTGTCGAATGAAGATTCTGGTTCATCTATTAATAACAAATCGTATTTGTAAGCATCTTCTATTTTTTGTAGCAAATTAAACTCTGAACGTTCACCTCCGGAAACCTCAACTCTAGACTCATTAAGAATTTTATATTCTATATTTACAAAATATTTATAATAATCAGATTTTGGCAGGGATTCAATAGACTTCAACGAATCTAAAAAATCTACAGGATTATTATAGCTCTTAAAAGCATTACTGAAACTTATTTTTATACCACTTTTTTTTAATAATTCCCATGCTCCGCTATATTTCTTTGTATTTGCTATAATTTGGAACCTACTAATCTCTTTTTTTTCAATATTTTTTTCTTTTTTAACCAAACCTCCAATAATATTAAACTTTTTAAGCTTTTCTTTTCTGATCATTATATTATAAAAATCTATATCGTCGATTGAAAAACGACCGGTATTAGATCGAAGTTCACTTTTCACATTATCGATTAATGAATTAATCCACTCTTTCTTTAAATTTAATTCTTCTATTTCATTATATTTTAGAATCAAATCTATAATTAAATTTAATAAAATGTCTTTTGTGATATGAGAATCAATAATATCTCTATATTCGGTATTTTCAAATAACACTTCTACTGATTCGATCAATTTTTTAAGAGTTTTATTGTTAGATCCGGAATATTTATTTTCATTAAATATGGCGGCATCCGAGAATATGTCATTTATTTCTTTTTCTGATACAAATTTTAACAACGAATCAACATATTTCTCGATCTTATTTTCATCATCTTTTTTATCAATTTGAACAACATCTTCCACAACAAGTTTAAATTCTTTAAGAAATGATTCTGAAGTGCTACTTTCCTTGGCCCGAAGCAAACTATCAAATTTTTGAATATCCTTTTTTTCGTCTCTTTCAACCAATTCAAACTGTTTTATATATTTAATATTTTCAGAAGATTCAGAAATTTTTTCTAACGTATGTGTTTTACCGGATGATCTCTCTCCTAATATAATATTCAGTCCAGTTGATAACACTAGACCGCTTCCTAATACTTGAAAAAAATTATGCCCTCGATCTTTAGAAAGAAATACTTTATTTTTGTCCAATAGGCACATTTTAATGCTTTTCAAAGACACTTCATCAATATCGATAAAAGTCTGTCTTGGTGAAAACTGTGTCATATTCTTTGAGAATCTTAAATCACTAAAAAGGACAGGAACTAAACCTTTAGGATCTTTTATTTTATACTGGAATTTTTTAGGGCTTGAAACCTCTCCAGTAAAAATGAATTCTTTTAATTTTTCGATGATTTCGGGTGCAATGCTTGGGTCTTTGTCATAATGAGGAATCAATAAATATTGATTCAAATCCGAAAATGTTTTCTTTAATTGGTTTGTTGGGATAGACTCTTTGGGATTAATTTGATCACATTTCTTTTTAAAATCTTCTAATTTAGTGTTTTCGGAAATAAGTAATAAATGTCCTTTCTTAAGCTTTATTTCAATTCCTGGTAATGTGCATATTTCTAAGGCTTCGGATATGGTTTTAAATTGTTCTAAATCAAATAAATTATGGTTTGTTATGGCGATACAATCTATTTCAAGAGTTTTTACATATTCTTTAAGTTTATCCAAGCTAAAATCAAAATCTTGCTCACCCTTTGTATGTATATGTAAGTCTATTTTTTTCACAAAAATTGATTTTGATTATTTTCGACTCCTCATATGTAATTTTGGAAACTATATATATTTTGTTTTACCTGTATTTATAATCAACATCATTTTATTTTTTGGTAATTGACTTTTCATTTGCAACATTAATACTAAACCAGCTATCCCAGAGGGCTCACAATCAATTTTATTCTTCTCTGCGATTTTAAGCGCTTGGTCGATATAATTTTCCTTAACTGTATAAACATTAGATTTTGACCCAATTTGTCCCTTGCTGATTGCTGATTTAATCCATCTAGTATCAAAATGTATAAACGGGAGATGAGGAGAATATAGTTTATCCGCCTTGGTTTTCGGATTGCTAGTAGTAGCGCCGAGAAAATTACATTGACGAATCTGTTTCAGATTTGCTTTAAAACGCTTATCGTGAAAAATCAAATGAGAAACCTCTTTAATAGCTATGTTAATAATATTTTCATAAAGATGACCCGTACCATAAGGAATAAAAACATAATCGGCGTTTTGGTTAAGAATATCATAAGCCATCCAATCATAAAAAACCTCAAACGGACCAAGTGAATCGTCTGAAGTAATATCAATCCCGTCAATATTATCAGTCATTTTCAAGATATCGTCGGCCAGCAAAGCTTTCTTTGACAAATCTGTTTCATAAATTTCACAACCAATTTTTTCCAACGACTTTTTGATTTTCTCATCCATATCATAATCAACTAAAACCTTAAGATTTGGTAAATCATACCTTTTTAACATTTGTTGAATAGCATTGGCTGCTGAACCGGAACTAATAATTGACATCTGTGGTAATTTATCAATCCTGCCAGATTTCTTTGTCAATAATAATTGTTTGTAAGTAACCACCATTTCCCAAGCCATCCTGTCTTTATGTGTGCCAGTAGGATTAACACTTTCGTCTTTCAAATAAACATTACTAAAATCAGGCACGACTATTTTTTTAGTTGGCGTTGACGGCCAGTGCGGATTGTCAGGGGGAAATTCTGCTTTATTTGGGTCGTCTTCAGAGGCAACCACAATGGATTTTAATATCCTTTCTTCTTTATTTTCCATAAATTTTATTTCTCAATTAATTCTCTTTTTTTACTTTAAAAATAGGACCGTGGCCAGGAATTACCCAATCAGCCATCTCTAAAACTTTTTTTCTGCTTTTATTAAATTCTTCTACATCAATTAAAAGAGGGTCTAGTTGTTTGTCTAAATCTAAAAATTCTTCTGAGGGAAATGCATCGCCTGCGACAATTATTTTTCCTTTATTTGTATCTACAACAACCGATATCATATCGTCAGAATGTCCTGGCGTTAAAATTATTAAAACATCATCTGCAATTTCTGCTCCATCAGTTAAATTGCTTCTTTGCAAATATCCATCTTTTGGGAAATGCACTTGACCAGGATATCCTCCTCCTCTAAATTTACAAAAAACTTTGGAGTTTTTAAAAAGATGGAGATTTATAATATGATCTAAATGAAGATGAGTCAAAACCACTATATCAATATCTTTTGGGCTTAAATTCTCTTTTT
>SDBS01004196.1_pt1 | contig 14138 bp, 14 predicted proteins | sample 2277091 | NCBI WGS metagenome assembly SDBS01 (sample SAMN10404972, study PRJNA504765) | marine sediment metagenome | isolation source: marine sediment core GS10_PC15, 163 cmbsf | place: Arctic Ocean: Southern Knipovich Ridge | collected 2010
CAGCGGCGAAAGCGGAGACGAGCACGATCAGCGGCAAGAGCCTCTTCACCTTATCCCCCATCCTTTAAAGAAAATGTTGGGTGAACGTAATGAGCAACGCCGGTTGATCGCCATAGCCGAAGTTATATGTGCCGGTCTCCATTTCGACATCGAAACCGGCCTTCATCCAGTAGTGGCGACCGTCCTCCGTCTCCACCGGATCGCTGAACTCAAAGCTGAGCCACTCGAGCCACTTGGCGTAATGCTTTTCCAGGGTTTCATCAACGTCCCATTGTTCGGCGTAGCGGATGAAGACGAGCCAGCCGTTCTCGGCGAATTTATACATGAGAACCCGGGGCAGGGGATCGGATTGGTGACCCTCGAGGACCAGGATGTCCCCCATGTCGGTGTGAATGATCCCCGATTCGACCTGCCAGCCGTTGTCCTCCATGGCGTTGAAAACCGCCTCTTCGCCTGCTTTCAAATCCAGGCCGTAGAGGAAAGGGTCGGCGTGAACATCGGCCCGGACGCCCACCGCCAGGGGCAGGATGGCCGGAAGGAGCCATTTTACCGTGTTCCCGCCTATCATCTATGGCAATCCGACGGGATAGAAGTTGATCATTATGGAGGGCGCGGTGCTCTCGCCGGCGATGAAGGACCGATCGTAGATCTTTATCTCGTAATCGCCTATCGTCCATTGGTGGAAAATTTCACCCTCTTCGTGCGGCTCCTTGTAGAAAACCTTCAGCCATTCCAACCAGGCCGCGTAAGCGTCGTTACAGCCCTCGATGGACGACCACTGCTCGAGATAGGTCAGGTATTTGAACCTGCCATAGACGTCGTACTCGTAGAGGAGTTTCCGGTTATCCACCTCTCCACGGATGCGGAAGGTCGGTTCGGTTTCGAGGTTATACCACTCCTCGCCGGTCTCCCAGCCGTTCTCATCCAGGGCGGACAGGACCTGGAGCTGATCGTCTCCGATGAACAGGCCGTCGAGGAATGGGTCGGGCAACCGCTCGGTCTCCTCGGCGAGAGCCGCCACCAACAGAAGACAGGACAGTAGGGCTAACAATTTCCAGATACGCATGGTTCAACCTTCTCTCGTGGGCCGCGTGAGGATGATAATCCCGCGTTTCAACCGGGGTCAAGGGGACCTCGAGGTTGTTCCGATGCCACCCTCCCCGGAATCGCAGCTGAGTCAGTCGAAGAAGATCTCGACCGAGAGTTTCGGTCCCTCCTCGCCGGGGGGGAAGTACTGCACATAACTTTTGGTTTCGGCGCCGGTCCAGTAACAACCGAATATCGGACCCGTTCCGCTCTTGAGCCCCGGCCCCAGAAGCTCCTCAAATCCGTTGCAGAGCCGCCTGTATTCGTCTTCGAAATGGGCGACGGTACCGGCGGAACCATCCTTGGCCGTGAAGCTGTAGGAGAGGTGGACCACCCGCCCCGCCTCGTAGTTCGAGAGGAAGACGGTTATCATCTCGTCGCCGAACTCGGTGTGGCGGAAGCCGGTGGGCTCCTCCAGGAGGCTGGCGGCAATAATCCACCCCTGGGTGTCTAACGCTCGCGCCACGTTGTCATAGGAGATGGAGTAGGGGTTGATTCCGAGAACCGGTTCCTCGGGCGTTGTTTCTGACATGGCTGTCACCGTCGCGGCTAGGGTGAGTAGTAGAAAAGGGTAACGGGAGAATTGCAAACCTATCCTCCTCGGATCAGGGAACGATAATGATGATTTCCAGGAGGGTTACGCCCTCCCGTTTCACCAACCGGCCGCCGTCTGAAGGTTTAATTCTGGCTTCGGTATCGAAGGTCTGTTGTACACAGAAAAGAATCTTCATTTTTTTTACCTTTTCTATCCTACCCTTCGAGAAGTGCCCTAGCTATTACTATCTTCTGTATCTGCGTCGTACCTTCGTAGATTTCGAGGACTTTGGCGTCCCGGTACAGCCGTTCGACGTCGTATTCCTTCGAATATCCGTACCCGCCGTGTATCTGCAGGCAGGCCCGGGTTACGTCCACGGCGATTTCGGACGCGTAGTATTTGGCCATCGCCGATTCCAGGGTAACCTTTTTTACGCCCCGATCTTTCAGGTGCGCGGCGTGCAGGAAAAGATGTCGGGCCGCCGCGACTTTGGCGGCGGAAGTGGCAAGCATATCCTGGACCATCTCGAACTCGCAGATGGCTTTACCGAATTGCTTGCGTTCCTTGGAGTACTGGACGGCGAGGTCCAGGGCCCTCTGGGCAATGCCTACCGACTGAGCGCCTATATTGATGCGGCTGAAGTCGAGCAGTTTCATAGCCAGCGTAAAACCCCCGTCCACTTCGCCGAGGATGTGGCCGGCCGGCACGCGACAGTCCTCGAAGCTCAGTTCGCAGTTGCCGGTGGCCCGCATCCCCATCAAGTCCTCGTGTTTACCTACCTCGAAACCCTGTGTATCCCGGTCCACGATGAACGCTGTAATGCCTTTTGCCCGTTTCTCTTTGTCCGTCGAGGCGAAGACGAGGAATGCTTGGGCCGTTTCGGCGTTTGTGATAAACCGTTTAGTCCCGTTGAGGACGAATTCGTCGCCGTCTCGTACGGCCGTAGTCGTGATACCGGCCGCGTCGCTTCCGGCGCCGGCCTCGGTCAGGGCGAAGGCGCCTATGATTTCGCCCGCGGTGAGCCGTTCAAGGTATTTGCCCTTCAAGTCGTCGTTTCCATACAAGTAAATTGGTAAACCGGCGAGGGAATTCGTAACCGACATAATTACGCCGGTTGACGAACACGCGTAACTTATTTCTTCCACGGCTACGGCCAGGGCGACGGACCCGAAATCGGCGCCGCCGAACTCCTCGCCGACCACCATCCCGAGTAAGCCCATCTCGCCCAGTTTGGCGATATTCTCGTGGGGAAACCCGCCCGTGCGGTCCAGTTCGGCGGCCCGGGGCGCTATCTCTTTAGCAGCGAACTTCCGGACCTGCTGTTGAAGCGAAAGAACCTCGTCGTCCAATACGTATGACATTCCGTAACCCTTTCACAAACGAGGGGACCTCCCTCCGGATCGGTAACCAGCTCGAAGTTGCTACCGATATGCCCACGGACATGGCGAGGGGTTTGTAGTGATCAGCCACCTCGATGAGGTTATTGATCGCCGTCTGGTTGGTGTTGGCAAGAATGTAGAGGAAACGGATCTTATTGAGCCGGCCCGTATCGTCGAAGGTATAGAACAGCGTCTGATAGCCGTGGGCCAGATCGTCACCCACGTATCCGCCAACCTCGGTCGCGGTGAGGGTGATGAAATCGAAGGGCATGACCGCTTCGATGGCCTCCTCGATGTTCTCCCGGTTGAGCGCTTCGAGGGGGTAGTCGGTGAAGGGATCGGTCGGCATCCACTCCCCGTTGGCCAGGGCAAGGACCGGCATGAGCAGCAAAAGGGGAATTACGGTTCTCATCACTCCCTCCTGACGGCGGCGCAAACCTCACACCCAGCAGGTGGACGGTTCAGGAAAGGGGACCGCTCTCCACAGGTTTAGACGATCCCGCCTAGTCCCAACTGACGGAGACTATCAGCCCGGCGTCCTCGGTAGACAGACGGATCGAGTACGTGTGGGGGATTATCCAGAGTAGGGAGCCTTCCACGCTTGCAGCCGATGGTGTGCCCCAGGTGTTGCTCAGGCGCTCCCGCCAGGTGTCCAGCTCATTTACCAGGGTAGCCGAATCCGCCTCGATGGAGTACTCGGCGAACGTCGGTCCGCCCGCGGCGTCGAAACGGTACTCGAGCCTCTCATTGCCGCGAACGCCGATGATCAGGTCGCCGGACGATTCGGTGAGGCTGTATCCCGCGTCCTTCATGGCCTCGGTAACCGCGTCGGCGTCAGCGCCGAACTCCATCCCTTCAAGGAATGGGTCCTCCGGGTCGTAGCCGGTTACGTATGCGGCGACGGCGGCGGTGACGGCGATGATCAGTAACGGGAAGATCTTCATGACAAGCTCCTTTGTTTTCGTATGACGAGACGTTTGAATAGATACTGTTTTCGACACCGGAACACACCTATCCATTTTTGGGGGCAAGGGGTTAAACCGAGCGAACCGAGCGGAGCGAGCTATGCCCCGGCAAACCGAGCGAAGCGAGCTATACCCCCGGTAAAACTCCTTGTCTAATGAGCGACCAACGGGAACTATTAGTTACGCGTGTACGCGGCAGATGCATTCAAACTACAACAAACTCTCGTCGCGAGGCCGGGGTCCAGTGCCCAACGCTGGTTGAACCGAGCGGAGCGAGCTATGCCCCCGGCAAACCGAGCTATGCCTCTGGCAAAACCACTTGTCTATCATGTGGTTGTGGACCTGTAGCCCCCGTGAGGTCGGGCGAAGAGATATGCCATGATGATATTTTTCAAAGGTCTCATGGCTTAGATAGATGACACCGTCGGTTCGTCAGTCGCTTTCCGGTACCCGGAGCGGCTCGAGGTTGACCGAGACGGTCAGACACGTATCCCACATCGGTTCCAAGAGGAGTTCGATCCGGCTCGAGTCCCGCTCGGGCCACGTATGGCTCCACCCGGCTTCGGAGGTTTCGGTTACACCCGGCCCGATGAGGTAATCGAAAGCCTCAACCAATCTGTTGAATTCCTCCTTCCACCGCTCGACATCCGCCCCGTACTCAAGCCAGGGAATATAGGTGTATTCCACTGCAACGATGTCTTGGTGGGGTTCGGTGGCCGTTGAACCGGGCGGGGTAAAGGTAAATGCCAGCCGCTCATCGCGGCCGTCACCTACGTAAATGGCCGACACCTTCTCCTCGTCAGCCTCGATCGAGGTCCAGCCCTGCTCCTCCAGGACATCGGTCACGTAGGCGACGTTGGTCGCCACGACGGGCGTGCCGAGGATGGGCTCGTAGTAGTCCATCTCAGCGGCGTCGGCCAGGCAGAGGACTGGCAGGGTCAGGATAAGGATACCGACTCTATTCATCATAGACCGCCTTGTTGGGTGTCGGGTGTAGAATTAGGAAATTATAGCCCAACCGGGGTCGGGCTTCAAATATCTCTTCGCGCTCCGGTGTGCATTTTAATCCCCTGTAAGCAGTTCCTCCGCAGCGCGTTTGATACCGGGGGCGTCCAGGCCCAGCTCGGCCCGCAGTTCCTCCTGGGTGCCGTGGGTGATGAAACGGTCCGGGATGCCCAGACGTCGCACCTTTATCTTCCCCGCATCCAGCAGCCCCCGGTCGGTTAAGAGCTCCACCACCGCCGATCCGAAGCCGCCTTGCAGTGTGTTCTCCTCCACGGTGAGGACGCGGCCCGTTTTTTTCGCCCATTCCACGATCAGCTCCCCGTCCAGCGGTTTGAGCCAACGGGCATTGATCACGGCCACCTCGCGCCCCTCTTTGGCCAGCTCTTCCGCCGCCTCCAGCGAGGGGGACACGGTGCTGCCGATGGCCACGATGACGGCGTCGGGGCCCTCCCGGCGGAGCTCCCCTTTCCCGATGGGAATCTCGTGGAGCGGTTTCGCTCGGTCAACGCCGGACCCCTTCCCGCGGGGGTATCGCACGGCGAAGGGGCCGTCGTGTTTGTAACCGGTGTAGAGGAGGTGCCGCAGCTCGTCCTCGTCTGCCGGCGCGCAGACGATCAGGTTGGGTGCGCTGCGCAGATAGGTGAGGTCGAAGGCGCCGTGGTGGGTCGGCCCATCGGCGCCCACCAGGCCACCCCGGTCAATGGCGAACAGCACCGGCAGGTTCATCAGACAGATATCTATTATTACCTGGTCATAGGCCCGCTGGAGGAAGGTGGAGTAGACGGCCACCACCGGCTTCATCCCCGTGATGGCCAGCCCACCGGCCAGGCTCACCGCGTGCTGCTCGGCGATCCCCACGTCAATGAACTGATCAGGCAGGGCGTCGGCCAGGATTTTTAGGCCGGTTCCGTCGGGCATGGCGGCGGTGATCCCCACGACCTTTGGGTCCCCGGCCGCCAGTTCGGTGACGGTGCAGCCGAAGACCTCGGTATAGGTAGGCACCGGCCCACTCACGTGGCAAACGCCGGTCTTCAGGTCGAACCTGCCCAGACCGTGGAACTTGGTGGCGTCGTTCTCCGCCGGCTCGTAGCCCTTCCCCTTCTTGGTGATCACGTGGAGGAAGATCGGTTGTTTCAGGTCCAGCACGGTCTTCAAGGTTCCGATCAGCTTGGGCAGGTCGTGGCCGTCAATAGGACCAAAGTATAAAAAGCCCAACTCCTCGAAGATCATCCCGGGCGTAACCATGTTCTTCAGCCCTTCCTCGATCTTGCGCGCCAGGGAGAAGATGCCAATGCCGATGCCGGGGATCTTCTTCACGATCTGCTGGACCTGCTTGCGCAAGGAGAGGTAGCTCCGGGTGGTGATCATCCGGTGTAGATAGTTCGACAGGGCCCCCACGCTCTTGGATATGCTCATCCGGTTGTCGTTTAAGACGACCAGGAAGGGCATCTCGCAACGTCCGGCGTGGTTCAGGGCTTCGAAGGCCATGCCGCCGGTCAGGGAGCCGTCGCCCACCACGGCGCAGACGCGGTGGTCCTCCTTCCGGTGCTCCCGGCTCAGCGCCATCCCCAGCGCGGCGGAGATCGCGGTCGAGGCGTGCCCCACGGCGTAGGTATCGTAGGGGGACTCGGTCGGTTTCGGGAAGCCGGAGATGCCGCCATACTGGCGGATGGTTGGAAGTTTCTCCCGCCGCCCGGTGAGCACCTTGTGGGCGTAGGCCTGATGCCCCACGTCCCAGACCAGCTTGTCCCGGGGCGTGTTCAGAGTGTAGTGGAGAGCGATGGTCAGCTCGAGGGCGCCGAGACTGGGTGCCAGGTGGCCGCCGGTCCGGCTGACCGTCTCGATGATGTAGCGGCGCAGCTCACCGGCCAGCTCCACCAGCTCGAACATGTTGAGCCGGCGGAGATCGGCGGGATAGTTGATCCGGTTGAGAAGTCGGTAGTCGGAGTCCATCGAATGAGGGGATTTATGGTTACGTTACCCGCGCATTATACCATTCAAACCGCGCCGTACGATTTCGTTCTACGACGGGAAATCGAACCAGGTTTCCAGCGTCGAGTTTACAAAAGGTCTACTTCCCGTTCGTCCCCTTCGGCGACAGCTTACGCCGGAGCATTCCCAGGAATATCCCTTTGAGTTCCTTCAGCTCGCTGGAGCGTAACGCCCAGGCGACGAGGATGAAGATCACCGCTCCGACGGCGATGCCACCACCGCCCACGGTCAGTTTCTCCATGAATGTGCTCGTCTCGGCGGTGAAGCCGGACACCTCCAGCCAGACCCAGAGGGCCGCTCCCATGGTGCCGGCGGCCGCCAGCAGCTTGAGCCCCGACTTGAAGACCCGGAAAAAGCCGATGTGTCCCACCCGGCGGCGCATGACGAAGAGGAGAAGCCCCAGGTTGACGAAGCTGGCAATGGCGCTGGCCAAGGCCAGCCCGCCCTGCCTCAAGGGGCCCATGAGGGCGAAGTCTCCTACGATGTTCACCGCCACGGCGATTGCGCCGACGATGACCGGGGTCTTGGTGTCCCTCTGAGCGTAAAAAACAGGCACCACCACCGCCACCCCGATGTAACCCATGAGCCCGGCGGCGTAAAACAGAAGCGCCCAGGAGGTGTTATGGGTGGCCAGGACGTCAAAGGCCCCGCGCTGGAAGAAAAGCGCCACCAGGGGCTCGCGCAGGATCATGATCCCGATGGAAGCCGGGATCGCCACAAACATCGCCATGCGCAGAGCGTAGTTCATCGTGTCCCGCAGCTCGGTTAACTTTCCCTTGGCGGCGAAGGTGGAGAGGGTGGGAAGGATCGCCGTGGAGAGGGCCACCCCGAAAACACCCATGGGGAACTGCAGCAGGCGCTCGGCATAGTTCAGGGAGCTGATCATTCCCTCACCCAGGAGACTCGCCAGGGCATTGTCTATCAAGAGATTCACCCGTACCACGGCCATGCCGAAGAGGGCCGGCACCATCAGCTTCAGCACCATTTTCAGCCCCGGCGCCTTGAGGTTGATGATGGGCTTCCAACGACCGCCCAGGCGGCGCACCCCCGCACCCAGAGCGGTCACCTGGAAGAAGCCGCCGATAACGATGACCAGGCCCACCCCGTAGATCATCTCCACGGAAACATCACCGAAGAGCGGCACGATGGTGTAGAGCCCGGTGATGAAGACGAGGTTGAGGATGATCGTGCCCGAGGAGGGAAGGGCGAACCGGTGGTAGGCGTTCAGGATGGCCATCAGGATCGCCGCCAGGGTCATGGTCATCATGAAAGGGATCATGATCCGGGTAAGATCTATGGCCAGCCCCAGGTTACCCATCTTGGCGAAGCCCGGCGCGAGGACGCGGATTATCTGGGGGGCGAAGACGGCCACGAGACCGGCCAGCCCCAAGGCGATGAGTCCCAGGGTGTTGAAGACGTTGTTGGCCAGCCGCCAGGCCTTCTCCGGGCCCTGGTTCTCCCGGATGTCCACGAAGGTGGGGAGAAAGTAAGCGGCCATGGCCCCCTCACCCAGCACCCGCCGGAAGAAGTAGGGGATGCCGTAGGCGATGCGGAAGGCGTCGTTGACCGCGCCGGCGCCGAAAATGGCGGCGTAGAGAATCTCGCGCACCATGCCCATGACGCGCGAGAGCAGGGTCATTCCGCCGACCACGCCGGCCGAGCGGATGATCTCCCCGCCCGGCAGTTGTTGCTCGTTGGTGGCCTGCCCGGCTCCCGACAGGGGGATGGCGGGTATGGGCCTATCGTTTCCGGTTGACTGTTTCTCTTCCTCAGCCATAGATTGTACGTTGTTAAATCTTTTGTTCTGAATGAAAAGATTATAGCATTTGTTTTCCGATTGAAAAACTGTATTTACGGTCTAAAATGGGGGGCAATCATCCATATCTTCTTGATTATCAAGGCTATACTAACATAAAAAAAGGACGGCTTCCACCGTCCCTTTGGTGTTCTTACCTCTTCGAGCTACCTGTCGAAGTGCCACTTCGTACCCTGGGGGGTGTCCTCGACGATGACGCCCAGCGCGGCCAGCTCGTCGCGTATCGCATCGGCCCGGTTGTAGTCCTTCGCCTGCTTAGCCTCGGCGCGCTCGGCGAGTTTGGTCTCGACGAACGCGGCGTCAACACCTTCCCCCTCACTCACCTCGTCGAGTCTCAGCCCCAGCACGCGGTCAAACCCTAGAAGCGCCTCGGAAGCCTGCTCCATCTCTTCCTGAAGAACCGTCCCGTCGTCGAGCATCAGGTTCACCACCCGCATCATCTCGAAGACCGCAGCAAGGGCCTTGGCGATATTGAGGTCGTCGACGAGGGCGGCGGCAAAGCTCCGTTTTGCCGAATTCACCACCTTGACGATTTCGCCCGATGAATTCTCCGGCGCCGTCTCCTCCTCGCGCCTTAACCGACGCACGAAGGCCTGCATCTGTTTGAGGTTCTTTTCAGCGCCCTTCAACCCCTCGAAGGTGAAGTTGAGCGGTTTGCGGTAGTATGTCGAGAGCAGGAGCAGCCTGATGGCCAGGGGATTGTAACCCCGCTGGAGCACGTCGCGCAGGGTGTAGTAGTTGCCCTTGGACTTGGACATCTTCTCCCCCTCCACGAGCAGGTAACCGCAATGGATCCAGTGGCGGACGAACCTCTTCCCCGTGGCCCCCTCGCTCTGAGCGATCTCGTTCTCGTGGTGGGGGAAGATGTTGTCGTGTCCGCCGGAGTGGGCGTCAATGGTCTCGCCCAGGTGTTTCATGGACATGGTCGAGCACTCGATGTGCCATCCGGGACGTCCCACGGGAAGAGGCGAATCCGGGTCGGACTTCCTCGGGTCCCAGACCGGCTCGCCGGGGCGCGCCTTCTTCCACAGGGCGAAATCGCGGGCGTCCTCCTTCTCGTACTCGTCGGCGGAGACCCGCGCCCCCACCCGCACATCCTCGATCTTTATCCCGGAAAGGTAGCCGTAGCGGCTGAACTTCTTGATGGGAAAATACCAGCTCCCGTCGTCCCCCTCGTAGGCGTAGCCGTTTTCGATCAGGGCGCCGATCAGGCGGACCATCTCGGGAATATGTTCGGTGGCTCGCGGGTAAACCGCCGCCCGCCGGATGTTCAGGGAGTCTGAGTCCTCGAAGAAGGCCTCGATGTAGGGTTCTGTATAGGCGCCGAGGCGTCGGAACATCTCCTCAGCGGGGAGGGGCTCCCCCTTGGGGTTGGCACCGCGGATGGTCTTGTCGTCCACGTCGGTGATGTTCATCACCTGTTTTACCGTCCAGCCCAGGTACTCCAACGCCCGCACCACCTGGTCCTCGAAGATGTAGGCGCGGAAGTTCCCGATGTGGGCGTAATCGTAAACCGTGGGGCCGCAGGTGTAGTAGGTGACGGGCGTCTCGAGATTCTCCCGAGCCGGGCTGTCGGGGGGGGGGAATTCGCGGAGCTGCCTCGAGTAGGTATCGTAGAGTCTCAGCGGGGTGGCCATGGCTCACCTCGTTATTTCATCGTTTAAGAATCCTGAAAGGATGGGGTATCGTAAGGGCGGCGGGGGCGGGCGGCTAGCGAACGGCCGACCGGTCCGCCGATCGACAGCCGCAGAGGGGAAGGAAGATTTGGAGGAGTGAAACCATGGCGTTTGTTACGTCAAGTACCTCTGCTCTATGATACGCCAAACTAGAGCCGCCGTCAAGACCGTTCGCCATTCAAGACGAGGGGTTTTGCCGGGGGCATAGCTCACTTCGCTCGGTTCGCTCGGTTTAACCCCTGTTTCATTTGGCGCTACAAGCGTGCTATACTATCAGGCTCGACTCGGCGGGATGGTAACCTTTGAGTAAACGAACGATCCAGGTCGGCCGGCTCATCCGCGGCGCCCTGTCCGAACTCATCACCGGGATGCGTGACACCCGTGTCAAGGGCGTCTCCGTCACCGAGGTGGTCCTCTCGGTGGATCTCCTCCATGCCAAGGTCTACCTGGACGTCTTCGGGGATGAGTCCGACACCGACCGGGCCGTCAAGGCTCTCCACCACGCCTCGGGGTATCTGCGCCGGGGCTTGGCTAGGATGTTGGACCTGCGCAACACCCCGGAGCTCCGCTTCCTCTTCGATAGGGATTTACGGCGGGGCGAGCGGGTTTCCCGCCTGCTCCGGGAAACCGAGGAGCCGGGCGATGGGTAGCGGACGGGTGCTCCAGTTCGCCGAGGCCGTCGCGCTGATCGAGAGCGCCCGCCGAATGCTCCTGGCGACACACCTCAATCCCGACGGTGACGCCATCGGGAGCACCGCCGCCCTGGCCCACCTCGCCGCAATCCAAGGCAGGGAGGTTGTCTGCTACTGTGCCGATCCCGTCCCGGCGCCCTACCGTTTCCTGGCCGGGACCGAGTTTTTCTCCCGTGACCCGGGTGTCGCCGACCAGGCCGACATCGTTCTGGCGATTGACTGTAGCGACCCGTGGCGGTTGGGCCCGGAACACAAACGGATCCTCGCGCGAAAGGAAGCGACCATCCACCTCGATCACCACACCGGCGTCGTCCCCTTCGGCGGGGTCAATCTCGTTGATCCCGAAGCCGCCGCCAGCGGGGTGCTGGTCTACGAGCTTCTGGGACTCCTCGGTTGGCCGGTGGACATCCCCGCCGCCGAGGGGATCTACGCCGCCATAGACACCGACACCGGCGGCTTCCGCTACCCCAATACCGACGCCCGCGGCCTGCGGATCACCGCCGAGCTCATCGAGCTCGGCTTGGAAACGAACCGGGTGGCGCGGCGGATCTACGAATCCCACCGCATAGAGCGTTTCCGCCTCCTGGGTCTCGCCCTGGAAACCTTGGAAAGGGAGCTGGACGGCCGGCTGGCCTTTATAATCGTTACGCGGGACATGCTCTCGCAGACCGGCGCCGATGTGGAGGACACCGACGACATAGTGGACTACGCCCGGGGCATCGCGGGCGTCGAGGTGGGCGCCTTCCTGCGCGAGGACGGTGACGGACAGGTGAAGCTTTCGCTGCGCTCCAAGGGCGGTGTGGCCGTAAACGAGCTGGCCCGGCGGATCGGCGGCGGCGGCCATCGGTGCGCCGCCGGAGCCCGCTATCGCGGGACCCTGGCCGAGGCCAGAAGCTGGCTCATCGAAACGGTTCGCGCGGCCCTGGACGGCGAACAGAGCACCACAGAGGGGTGTTAGGGAGTCTTGGCCGAAGAACTCACAGGCGTGCTCAACTGCGACAAGCCGGCGGGCTGGACCAGCTTCGACGTCATCCGCAAGCTGCGCCGCGCCCTGGGCATGAAAAAGATGGGGCACACCGGTTCCCTGGACCCCATCGCCACCGGGGTGCTGGTTATCTGTCTGGGCCGGGCCACGCGGCTGGTGGAGCTCCTGATGACCGCGGAAAAGGGGTACCACGCCTGGATCCTCTTCGGCGCCGCCACCGACACCTATGACGCCGACGGGAAGGTCACCGACGAGGCGGAGCTCCCCTCGAACCTTCGGGAGGCCGTAGAGGCCATTCTGCCTCAATTCCGGGGTGAGATCATGCAGAGCCCGCCCCCATATTCCGCGGCAAAGGTCGGTGGGGAGCGTCTCTACAAGCTGGCGCGTCAGGGACGACCAGTTCACGTCCCGCCCCGGAAGGTGAACGTTTTCAGTATTGAGCTTCTGAGCGTCGAGGGCGCAAAGGCCGAGTTCCTCATCTCGTGCTCCAAGGGCACCTACGTCCGCGCCATGGCCAACGACATGGGGCGGCTCATCGGCTGCGGAGCCCATCTGGCCGGACTGGTCCGCTCCCGCAACGGCGTCTTCACCGTGGAAGAGGCTCTGAAGGTTGACCTGCCGCTCGAAGAGCTCCGTGAAGTCGCCCTGGAGAAGCTGGTCCAGCCCGAACACTCGCTGACATACCTCGGCAAATGCCAAATCTCCGGCGAGGATTACACCCGCTATCTCCACGGCATAGCGGTGACCCTGGGCGAGCGCCACCCCGTGGGCACCCTTCTGCGGGTGTTTGGACCCAAGGGTTTCGTCGGCGTGGGCCAGGTGGAGCCCGGTCCCGGCGGCGCGGTCGTTCAACCGAAAACGACCCTCGTAACGCTCGATTCATAACGTATTAGGTATGGATGTTTACCCAGGCATAAAATCCGCTCAGGGCCGGCTCAAACCCGGCGGCTGCTTCACCATCGGCACCTTCGACGGGGTGCACCTTGGCCATCAGCGCCTGTTGGCTCTCCTCGACGAGATGGCGGGGGACAGCCCCGCCGTCGTGCTCACCTTCCGCCGCCACCCCCTCGCCTTCCTCCAACCGGAACAAGCGCCGGAGCCCCTGACCAGCGTTGAACGCCGCCTGGAGCTGATGGCCCTGGCCGGGGCCGATGCGGCGATCCTCGAGGAGTTCGACCCCGGGTTCGCCGACCTGACCGCCGAAGAGCTCATGCGCCGGCTCGTGAACGAGCTGAGGATGACCGGGATGGCGCGTGGATACGACCACCGCTTCGGCTCCGATCACGCAGACGCGGAAAAGCTCGGCAAGCTTGCCGAGAAGATCGGTATCCGCGATGAGGTGCTCGATACGGTGACCGAGTGCGGTCTGGTCGTCAAGAGCAAGACCGTCCGCCGTCTCCTCATCGAGGGGGACGTCGCCAGGGCGGCGTTTCTTCTGGGCAAGCCACACCGGTTGCTGGGCCGGGTGGTGCGCGGGCTCGGCCTGGCGCGAAAGCTCGGCTTCCCCACGGCCAACATCCCCGACTACTACGAAATGCCGCCCAAACCCGGGGTCTACGCCGTGGAGGGACGGATCATCGGCCACACCTACCGCGGCGTGGCCAACATCGGCTGGCGTCCCACGGTGCCCAACGGGCGACCACGGGCCAAGCCCATCCTGGAGGTCCATCTCTTCGATCAGAGGATGGACGCCTACGGCGCGGCGGTGGCGGTGGACTTCCACGCCCGGCTGCGCGATGAGGTCCGCTTCCCCGATCTCGACGGGTTGAAGGAGCAGATAGAGAGGGACGTCCAGGCCGCCCGGGAGTGGTGGGCGGCCCACCCTACCGGCGTGGGGTACGCTTGAAGTTAGTGTTGGTTGTGTAATGTAGGGCGCAGATTCCTATCCCCGCCGCAATCAATGCAACCCAAACCGTGTGCAAACGGGAGGACCTAAAGGTCCTCCCCTACGTCTGAGAATCGCACATTGCCATCGTAGGGGCGGCCCTCTGTGGCCGCCCGCGGGCC
>SDBS01004198.1_pt1 | contig 14132 bp, 15 predicted proteins | sample 2277091 | NCBI WGS metagenome assembly SDBS01 (sample SAMN10404972, study PRJNA504765) | marine sediment metagenome | isolation source: marine sediment core GS10_PC15, 163 cmbsf | place: Arctic Ocean: Southern Knipovich Ridge | collected 2010
AGGTTTTGTTGTGAAAAATGATCCTTAACCCAATCCAGTACAAAGTGGTTAGGAGCCAATAACAACAGCTTATCGGGTTGTTGATCAGCTTGTAGGGGGCGAATCCAGGTATTGAATTGCTGCTCGGGAATTTCGTCTTGAAGACAGTCTAGACATTGCTGCCAGATGGATTGTTCCAGTATGCTCAAGTCGTTTGCCTCATGGGTGTTTTCATAGCCATTAATGGTTGTTTTTTGCCAGTAATCCGCGAATTAACCCCCGGGGGCTTGTATAATTCTTTGAAATACAAACATTTTTTCCGTAAATGTGGATTGGATATCAGTGGTTAGATGCTATTTTAGCTTGCTTTGAGGGAGTTATCCACAATGAAATCGTTAACCAGGGCCACCTCATTAAAAGTTAAAAGTCTCCTTTTATCAAAAGGTTACATGGATTTCCGCCTACGCGGGAATGACAGTAAGCCATTGATTATATTAATCTTTCTGATTTTAATGAGGTGGCCCTGGGCCCAACGTCACGGAACGTGCGATATGCCGCCATTTGTGTAATGCTTTATCAAATCTGGCCAGGAATGCTCTCTTTTTATTCAAATAGAACCTTTAAATGCTTCACTTTTCTCCAGAATGAGTCTGGCATAATGTATTGATTTTCAATGGATATATAGCTAGGTGGCGGTTCGTCGCACGTTCCGTGACGTTGGGCCTAACGGTGCACCACGAAGTGTACTACCCCACAGACATTTGGAGTTGGTTTCAGTGGTGGTGATATTGAGATTTTGAGTGTCGTTCTCGGAAGTTACCTCTTACAGGGGTGTGGTCGTTGTTTTTTGCTTTCTCTGTTGAACAATGTGCCAAAGGTCGGGATTTGCAACCCAATAGTGTTGCATCATTTGTTCACACCGATCCATCAAGTCATCTAGGGGCGATATCATGATATCTCTGGTGGTGGCGGCAATGGTGGCGATTTCATCCATAGCTTAGTGCTCCTTGCATAGAATATGTTCATTTATTGGACTTAAGACCGTTATTTTAGCGCGATGAATTTTTTTTGTCGATCGTATAACTTATTGATTATACATAACCTCAGCTCTGATGCTTCAGAGCTGGATAAGACACGACTGGAAATATCAAACAGTCTTTCAAAAATCGAACCGCCTATAACCATTGACATTCAATATATCCCATTATCTAGAGAAAAATATGTTATTAAAATGGCAGCACAACCCGAGATAACGTCGAAACCTTATGTTTTTGATGGTAAACCCTTCTGGCGTGTCGAATCTTCGACAAGGCCTATGCCTCAGCCACACTACCAAAATTTATTAATGGAACGAGTCAATCGATTGGCCCCATGGGAAACATCCGTCACTCCGTACTTTACGATTAACGATTTAGATCATGATGAAATAATCAATACGATCAATGAAGCGATTCGTCGGGGCCGTATGGATTCAAAACTCGCGACAGGTGATCTAAAAGAATCTTTGATGCGACTAAAATTACTGAATAATGAAAAACTAACCCATGCCAGCATGGTCTTATTTTGCCGAGATCCTATGCCACATTATCCACAATGTTTATTACGAATGGTGAGATTTAAAGGGTTAGACAAAAGTCACATGATTGATAGTAAAAGAATTCATGGGAATGTATTCAAGTTACTGGATGAAGCTGAAAAATTTTTAATTCATCATATGTCTATTCAAAGCAAATTTTTGCCAGGGAAAATGGCGCGTGTTGATTATCCAGACTTTGCTCCACGTGCAGTCCGTGAAGCTATGGTGAATGCGGTTTGTCACAGGCAGTACGCTCAACAGGGCGGGTCAATCAATTTGGCTATTTATGAGGATCGGCTTGAAATAACCAGTCCTGGTCGGTTAATTAACGGGGTTCATATTGACGATTTAAAAAGGCCGCATGATTCTCGTTCAAGAAATAGTGTGATTAGCCAGGTGATGTATAAACGCGGTTTGATCGAAGCTGTGGGGACTGGAACACAAGAGATCATCAAAGAGACTAAAGCGATTGGTAAACCTGAGCCAGAATATGTAGAACGGGGTGATACATTTGTTGTTATTTTTAAATCCAAGATCATGGGTGATTCTGAAGTTCGTCAAAACAAAATTGTTGAATTGCTACGTAAGCACGGAAAATTACAAAAATCTGATATTGCAAATCGCATTGAATTGGATGTCAATGAGAGAACGTTGCGCCGTGATTTAAAGCAATTAGAAAAAATGGGTATCGTTCAGATGGTTGGAAATGGGCGGAATACCGTTTGGTGGCTGAAAGAAGAGGATCCAATTGCTGGACATTGACTGGGACAGGTTTCGAGTCCAGGCCATATAAAAAAACATTGTAAAAACATGGACATAACGACATTATGGACATTAATCTGGACAAATCCTAGAAAAAGAGTGCACTGGAGCTTTTAAGGGACGTCGTTTCACTGGCAGTGGTAGGATAGTCAAGTCAAAATGAACGTATGACATAAGAGGGAAGAAAAAATAAACAAACCAAGTGAATCAAAGGCGCGGTGTGTGGGATGTTGACGGACCCACACACCGCTAACATCACCTGAAACTCCAAAGGAGACGCAGGCAATGTCTAAGGGGATTGTACGTGGAAAAGGGCTTTCACGTAACAACCCTCGCTAACATTGCTGAACAAAGTTGCATTCCTCTTGGTAACCGTCAGCTTAAGCCAAATTTAATCACCTGTTCGCTTGAACATTGAGGGCAGTAACTTGAATCATGGCCATGATCTGTATATCCTCCCTGTAATCGATTAATGATGAGATCATGTCAGTCAATTATATACAATGAACAGTATTAGTGATTATCGATAAGCCCTTGTAAATTAGCATGGAGAAAAAATTCTCCAAAACTTTGTTGCAGATAGGAAATTGCTGATGACCACTGAAGAAAAGCGTAAGGAGCCACTCAAAAAACAAGTAATCGACCTTAAGGCAGGTGCGCTTCGATTCCAAGGTGATCAAGAGATTGCTAAAAAAATGCTAGTTCTGCTTGTAGAATCCCTTCCGGCAACGAAGCATGAGATTGAATGTGCTTTCCGAGAAAAAAACACAAAAAAATTAATTTTCACTGTTGATCAATTGAATGGCGCAGTTTGTTATTGCGGGACACCAAGATTGCAAGATGCCGTTAGAGAATTTCAGTTAGCAATAGAATTAAACGACGATAAAAATATCAAGAAACTGTATGGGCCTTTAATGGTTGAAATTGAATCGGTGATGGATAATTTTAAAAAAATATAATTGACAGATCAAGAGAGCAGCGTCTAAGACGAACGCTTAATTTTTTTATATCCGGCTGGGTGACAGCGCTGTGATAGCAAATTTGAACAATTTCTCTGATTGAAATGCACAATACAATAAACCCATGAAAGTGAGGGTAGGGGGGTTACCCCAAATAAATTTTAGTAATCGCGACACGAGAGTGTCCCAGTTCATTGGCAATTCGTTGCCTTGCAGCACGATCAATGTATCGTGCTTCTGTTGACTGTGTTTTCCTAGGAGGGCCACCCTGGATGGGTGCTTTCCATCCGGTGAGATCCTGATAGCGGGATTGCGCATAGGCGTGGCGCAAGCCGTGCAAGTGGAAGTAACCTGCCTTTCGGGTTTCTCTGTCATACACATGGCGTTGCTGGATATAGGATTGCGTGCTAGGGATGAGTGATTGGCCTTTGCCAACCAGGGCCTTGGCTCGATTGAGTGCCTCCCGTTGTGCGGGGGTACGAATGGGTATCAGTCGTTCCACGTTACCTTTCGTCCAACTGCCTTTTAACCAAAGTTGATCACCTCGATCCGCCAGGCTTGGTTTGATTTTAAGGCATTCTTCTCGCCTGAGACCAAACACCCGCTGTAATTCGAGTGATGCGCTTAAGTGGTCATTTTGGATCGCTGAAAAATCGGGGTTCAAGATCGCTTTATTTTCAGTGGCCACATAGGTTCGAGACCCGATTTGATAATCGGTATTACGTTGAATGACACTCGCCTTTCCTAGCACGTCACAGACAAATCGAACATCCGACAGCCGGTTTTTCATCGTGCCAACGGACAAGTGTTTGTCTTTCCAGTGATCGACGAGGGCTTGGACGTGCTTGGGTTTGATGCCGCCAATGTGTCTCACAATATACCCTAAGCCATGAAGCTCTTTCATCATCGTGGTGAGTCGACCGGTCATCCCATAGCGTTTTTCATAGGACATCCCGACCTGATATTGCTTGATGAGTTGAAAAATGGAATGGTTCACTGATTTTAAGGCCGTGTGACTCATAGCAGCGCCAATACGCGGTGTTTGGAGGCGATGCCTAATTCGGATTGCAATCGCTTGAGCGCTTCTGTTTGCGTCAGCTGTGTGGATAGGGTGGCCAGACGGGTTTTGGCATACTGTCTTCGATAGGGAAAATGAGGATCCAAACCCGCAATCAATAAATCAGCCTTATACAAACCGAGTAGGGTGGTCTCTGGCACGATATCCGTAAGCGTTGCATGGTGTCCTAATAATTGTTTCCTGTGCTCAAGGGTCTGTGCTTGTTTTGATGAGACAATGGGTACGATGCGCTCTTTCCCATTTGTGGCTAGGGCCCGATCAATGTTCAACTGTCCCGCTGCTTGCGTGGCATAATCCACCCAGACGCGTGCCGCTTCCGTTTTAGTGAGTCCAAAATACCACTGAAAGGCTAAGATGGATTTTGTGAAGGCATGTGCGACGCGGGGAATAGGGTTCTCTAGAGTGGCTGTTTGACGCGTTGACGTTTTCTGTGGGGGATGCAGCCCGAGTGCTTGATTGCTGGGGATAGCCCACTCCCATTGGCCCCATTTTGAGAACGTGCGCAATATCCCCAATTGATTGGTCATGGTTTTCAATGCCACGTGGCGCTGACGCCAGTCATTGACCAGCGCTAAGAAGTGTTGCCGGTGAATCGATTGTAATTTGCGTGGCGCCACACCGATCCTGACTAAATCGCGAATCATGCGGTGTATCGCGCTTCTGCGCTCTTTTCGAGTGCGTGGCGTGCCGACCCGTGATCGTCGTAATAGCCGATCACTTTCTTTCATTAAATCCTGTTTTCGACCCATACTAGAAGCCTACTGGATGTTCACTGTTGCCTTGAGGTTAAACCGGACCTAACGGGGGTTTAGTGTAATTACGGCTGCTCGTGATTTAAGGTTGGGTCACGATGCTGTAGCCAACGCTACCGAGGCCGTTTTCATGAGAGTTTAATCTCTCAAGGCTTCTCCACCCGCTTACACACGACGGATGGGTCTTTTTTTCAGAGCATTGCTTGTCGGCCTGCTGAATGCAAACCTTCCAGAAGGGCGGAATCACCTTCGCTGAGACAAAACAATGAGACAGTGAGATCACTGAGTGGAAGACGCTGAATCACAATCAACGTGTTAGGGTATGGGGTCCCCTCTGCGGCCAAACGGGCCATAACGAGGGTCTGTGCACATCAGGGATTCCCCGTGTGTCCAGATGCAATAACCGGCATACAAACGGTGTCTATCCTATCTCAAATGGCGGGCATCGCTGGCCTTGAGATCTTGTTTTGGGCGATACATTCACCACAGAGGATAGAGACGGTTTGAAGGCCCAACTCACGACAGTGAGGTTCACGACACGCTGGGCAGCTTGTGACAGGTCATAGACGCTTGAAGCGTTTCACTGCATTTCAGCAGTTCATCAGTACGCCTAAATCCTGGATTGACCCCAAGCTGAGATCGGCCAGGACTGTCGATAGACTAGCATAGCCAACCCAGGGCTGTCGATTCTTTTTGGGGGTTGTCCCTCGAGACGAGGGGAGGGCCTAGGCGGTTACGCCTGTGAAAAACAGGCGAAAACGCGTGCGCACGTGACGATATTCTGCGCTGAATTGATTGGCCGACCATCGCCCCGCAATCCGTTAAAACCCGTTGGTTTTCAACGAATTACGATAGCGCCTGTCGGCAAACATCCCAGCGCGGAATATCGCTGGCGCGCGAGAACGCGGGTGGCTTTGCCCCTGCGTCACTGTTGTGAAACCCCCACAGTGACGCAGGAAGCATTCACCGTTGGCGAATCGAGGCATCGCCGCTTGATCATCATCACGTGTTCGGTCAAAGGGGAGGGCGGCGCCATGTTACCCCTTTTTGTGGACAACCTCACCTTGGATCACAAGCCAAGGGTTTGGCCACATCCAAGACGCCTTGATCACAATCGTTACAACGGAAAGCAGTGAATCACTTTCAGCAAGACCCGTTGCAGAAAGTAACTCACTGTTCCCCCATAGCCAAATTATCTGGTGTCTGACGTCAATGACTATTTCCGGTCTTGTATTGCCTCAATTAAAAATCATCCTTAGCCCTGGGAAGGATAAGGTAGCCGTATTTGGCAAAGGGGAGGGTGTATTAATGAGGCTTTAGGTTTCCCAGAATGGATCGCTACTCCAATTCTCATCAAAGCCCATTAATTTAAAGGGGACATATTCCTCATAACGACTGAACAAATCATAAATGAATACGATTAGATCATAGCTTGAATTGCTTGTAATGACCAAGAAATGACAATAGATCATGCCATCAATATTGCCTTAAAGCGAATCAGAGAAAACAGATCGGGCACTCCAAATTGACTTCATTTCTATGCTGATAATTTCTTGGCCACTACCTGCAACAGCTTAGATGGGTGGGAACAAGTCACCAACCTGAACCCCTAATGTTTTAGCAATGCGGATCAGGTTGCGCGCGCTAATATTGATTTGGCCACGCTCAACTCGACCATAATAAGAACGATCAAATCCGACTGCATAAGCAAAGCCTTCTTGTGAAAAGCCTTTTTTCAGCCGTGTCGCTCGAATGCGTTGACCTAACGTATGAAATTCTGGTTTCTTCTTCATATTGAAGAAGAATAAGGTTATAATCTACCTGTGGCCACGGTTTTTGTGTCCCATCGTAACCATGACATATGGAGAATGTTCAATCAATAAACAAAGTTAATTAATCAAAGGCGCGATGTGCAGGTGTTCAAGCACCCACACATCGCTAAACACCACCTGAAGCACTACAAGGAGATCAGGCAATGTCTAGGACTATTGTACGCAAAAAAAAGCGTCCCACAAAGGCGATCATTATTCACAATGCAGCTAAGCTATTTGCACAAAGGGGCTACCATGCCACCACAATGGCTGAAATCGCTAAACAGAGTTACATAGGGAAAACAGGAGTATTTAATCACTTCACTTCCAAACACACCTTGTTTCTTGAGGTCATCCAGTTGGAATCGACCTATTGCCACGAGCAACTATTTCAGCTTATTTACGCAAAAGATCACTCTGTGCAAGAGAAAGTGCATCATTTCTTAGACAGGGTTTATCACTACTTCACTCATCGCAGCACTAGCGCATTGATTGTATCAGTCACTACCGAGGCTGTGGGGTTACCTAATCGCGCTAAACTTGAGCAAGCAATACAGCACTACTGTGACATTTGGTTAGAAGCCATTCGCTATTTATTAGATTCTGTACAGAAACGGAAAGCCCCTTTGTTGCAAGCCATGGGTTTATTTTCACAGATGCAAGGCGCTTTGTTACTCGCCCGATTTTCTGACAAGCCGAATTACATTGAAGTCGTTTGCAGCACATTACAAGAAGCGTTATGGGTCAGCCCAAATGATTTGAGGTGAATTGAAAACTGACCGGCGGGTCAGGGTGTTTTATGTACAAGGTATGATATGATCAATCACGTAGATTAGGTTGTGAGCAGGGGAGGGGGCAACGATGGATAGATGTCATGGTGCCCATTCAAACGGTGTATTGGAAAACGGTTAGAAACCGCGTTGCCGAGATCAATCCCGCATTTGCCGCTGCGGTGGATGCCGTGGCTCCTGGTCAGCAATTCCCCATCTATTCGGTGACCTATCCGTTTGGTCAAATGATCTTTGATGAGGGAATACTGAATATCCCCCATTCAAACGGACGATGGTTGCCTTTGAACCATGCTGATGTTCCTGTCCCGATGAAAGAGCAGCTCTCCTATCGTGCCATTCCCATTGGCTTGATGCTCAAACATTCAGCGGAAGTCCATGTCGATACCCAAGACCGAATCATCCCTTTAACCATATTATCCCAGGGAACGCCATTTGGTTTGTGGGAAGCGCTTGATCCACTGCATTCCTACTTTACTCGCCTGGCTTGGTGCGTGTCTTCAGGTGCGCGTTCCCTCTATCTATTATGTAAGATCTCTGAAGCAACAGGGCATCGTCGCCTTAAACAAGCCTTTGGGGTCCGCTCACCCATGCCCAAACGATTAAGGGACCAGTGGGCTATTTTCAGAGAAATAACGCAGCATGAAGATTTTCCATCACCTTGGGCGAGTCAGGTATTATTTTTCTCGAAACCTTGGTTTGAGCAATTAACAACCGATTCCGCATGGATTATGTTGAAAAATTACTGCTATGAAACGGTGTGGCAACAGTCCATGTTTTGGCGTGCTGAAGCCACCTTAGATTTGGTCTGGCAATCCTTTGCTGCCAAACTGAATGAGGCCAATGTCAAATGCGGCGCTTACCATTTGGAAACCTTAAAACACTTAGTCAGAATGGGGGTTGGGGCGCTGCCTTTGTTTGTTGCAGCCGATGCGAAGGAATCACTGGGTCCCGTTCAGGGGTTACAACAAGTGCTGGTCGATTGCTACGGATTGAAAGACTATATTCCGACGTTTATTCAACCCGCTCGATTTGCGATGGAACGGCCCGGATCAATCGGATACTATTCCATCAATGAACCGACCCTCATTGAAAGTGTCCAGCGGAACCGAGAAATTCTCAACATCAAGCAAGTCATACGCGATGTGAAGCAATTGTATGAACGATTACAAGTCGCTATTTTGGAAGATGGTTTAAAAATTGAAAACACCCCGATTTTCTCCCTGATGCAGTCGGTGGCGATGGATTTCTTCCATACCGATCCAGACCCTTCGGGTCAACTTGAAGTGAGTGCGCTATTGCCCAAAGAAGATCGACTTTTAACTGAAATGTCCCCAAAAGAGGAAGGCCGTCGTTTCTGTGAGTCAAGCACCTTCTTGCGCGGCTGTGTTAGAATGCGGGTTAAAGCTTAAGCAACAGTGAGATAGCAGGGCATACGGGCGAACCGTGGTGCCCATTGGGGTTGTTGGGTGGGGTTCTATCAATCCAAACTGAGAACATTTCTACTGCCTCGATTGAAACAGGTTGGGCGAAATCCATGGGTAAGATTTCTGACACAAGCCATCAAGGGGCACCGTATTATATGAGTCAATTCGGTCAAGATCGCTTTATTGACCAGCACCTTTTTGCCGGAAAGCGCGGTGGCTTTTTCGTTGATATCGGGGCTTACGATGGGGTCACGATAAGCAATACCCATTTCCTGGAAAAGCATCGGGCCTGGCAGGGCATCTGTGTGGAACCCATCCCAGAGCGGTTTGCTGAACTGGAAAGCAATCGACAATGTCATTGTATCCAAGGCTGCATTGACGAAAAGGCAGGGACGAGAGAGTTTATTCATATCCACGGCGGCAACCGCATTGATTTAATGGGATACGAAAACATCGAAGGCGAACAGTATCCCCGATTACGTGGGCGAGAGCATACGGAGATGCTCAGTGGGTTAGCGCACGCTTATCACCCGCAACATCGGCGCTTGATTGACAATGAGTTGGTTGCATTGGGTGGCACCAAAGAACACATCAACGTTCGTTGTTATACTTTTGACGATATGATGCAATGGTGGGGTCAACCCACCATTGATTATCTGTCACTCGATACCGAAGGCGGTGAGCTTGAAATTTTAAAAACCATTGATTTCTCGCGCATCCGTATTAAGGTCATCAGTGTCGAGGTGCTTTATCCTGAAGTCCCAATACAGTCCTTCTTAGAAAATCAAGGGTATGGCTTGGTCGCTACATTAGGGTATGACCATATTTATCGCAAAGTGCAGCGGATTCAAACCGACTGACGTCGGCAATGGGTTTCTTTTAAGAACAAAGAAACGACAAAGCTTAACACCGCACCGACAATAAAAAGCATAAAAGCCAACTGATAGTTGGCAATCGAGTAAAAAGGCACCCGATGAACGAGGGTACCCGTCCAATCGGCATCCATCAACCATCCAAATAAGGGTTCAAAGAGCGCGCCACCACCGATGGCACAGAGTGAAATGATACTGGCGGTCATGGCCGTTAATGCTTTCGGATTGCTTTCCGCTGATAAGGGATAGCTGAGGGCTTGACTGCTGGTGGTGCTCCCTACCAATAATAATAGCCCCATAGACCAGGCAAAGGGATGGGATAAGTGGGGTAGGGTGATGACGCCTAGGAGTGCGAACACACTCAGCAATGCGCTACAGGTCATGGGTAGCCGACGTAAGCCCAATCGATCAGACAGCCATCCAATGCTCGGTGTGCCAATAATCCCGCCAACGAACAGCATTGAGGTCGCCACAGACGCTTGTAGCATGGAAAGATGAGCCGCCTGCTTCAAAAACAAAATGCCCCATAGCCCACCCAATAAATACACCGGTTGGATGATGGCACTGGCATACAATCCACAGAGCCAGTTTTGTGGTCGAATGAGTACTAATCGCAAGCTTTTCCAAGCAGACAACGAAGGCGCCTCAGATTGATTCTCAGAGATAGCTTTTGATGAAGCCGGCGTATCCACGACCAACCCAGCGATGAGCAGGGTGATCACAATGCCAATCAGACCATTGAAACGCATTGCGGCGTGCCAGCCGACGTGTTCAATCAAAAGGGCCAGGGGTGTTTGGGCAACAATGCCACCCAGCATGGCAAAGGTGGCAATGATACCCACCATCAATCCCATGCGGGTTGGAAGAAACCATCGAGAGGCCAATTTAACACAGCCGATAAAGCTAAAAGCACTGCCTGCACCTGTCAGCAACCGTCCAACCAACAATACCCACCCAGGGGCTTGCCATGCAAAGCAAAAAACCCCGAGTGTTGAAATGACCATTGCGATGACCATGAGGATGCGAATGGAGAATCGATCCAGTAACAGTCCTGCCGGTAACAGTAAAAGTAAGTTTGCGTAGAAATAAACGGAGGATAAATCACTGAGTTCACTCGCATTCAAAGATAATGTGCCCAACAAATCGCTGCTGACCACATTCAATGCATTCATTTGGATAAATTCATAGAAGATAAAAAGAGATGCCGTCAAACAAACCAGCCACCCTTTAAAAGGGTGGATCGTCTGTGGCGTAGCAGGGCTTTTTGGCATCAAACTGTGACCTATCGTGTTCCCTAACGGGCCGTCAAATTGAAGGTCTCCACTGTATCATAGCTGGCCTGTGTCTTAAACGACTCACCGCATCCGGAAACACAGTCATATTTTACATGAAAAATATTCATGTCTTTTCTTCTATTCCATGTTGTGTTCGCAGCTGGCTAAATAATAGCAGTTAATGAAGGAAAATCACTCAACTGAGGAGATGTGAAAATGGAGCATAGCTTAGAAAAAGACCACGGACAAACCTATCGTGGGTTACGCGAGGTAAGAGCAGGACATGAGAATATTGACAGAAGCCGAGATAGTATGCAGAGGAGAGGGTCGATGAATCAATCAGAACGCGTTAAACAGCAATCCTGTGATGATTTGGATGTAGAACAGCAGTTAAGTACGTATCAGCAGTTATATGATCAGCGTTTAACAACGGCAACAGCACTTCAATCAAAATTGCACCGAGCCGTATTGCAATTAAGACAATTAAAAGAAGCCGATGAAGGTTATGATCAAAGCTTAGATCAAGTCAGTGCGCTTCATTTTGCCTTTGAAGAAGAGGAAGCACACTGTTTAGTTTCATTAGAAAAAGTGAATTGCCTCGAAACGATGATGAAAAATATCACGGGCACTAAACAGTATGCCTAGCAATCTAAAGCATTGCTTAGGAATTGTACTTAAGCATTGGGTCCCCGCCGCATTCTGGGGTGTCACACTGGGTTTTTTGATAGTGATTCTTTTCTCATTGCAATTTTTTATGTAGGAAATAGCAGTGGGAAAAATGATGTCATTAGCTGTCGGTGTTGTTGTGATGGTCTCTTATGTGATTTTAAGGGGACTATTCGATTACCTTGACATTAAATAATGACGGTCACTAGTGACAGATGTTTTGATCACATGCAATTAATAGAGGGGTATACAAGATGAGTTTTGATATGATCGTTTTTTTGGTCTATGTGACTTTCTGTGTCGGCCTATTGCTGTCCGATGACGAATACCCTTCAATAAAAGGTAGAAGTTGACGACTCTATCTTATTAGCAGCTTAAATAGTGTGAGGTGAATGCATGATGAAATTAATCCATAGACTACTGAGGGAAAGATGGATATGGAGTATCGTTGAAGGGGCGTGTATGGGTACTGTGACGGTCATTGTTATTGCATCATTATTAACGCCATGCTATGCGGCGATGTATTGATGTCATGGACTATCAATGTTTAAACGGTAAAACTGAAATATGAGATAGGCGCTCATAGGCCAACTCATTAAATTCATGATAGGCACGCTCACATAACTTCTTCACCATGAACCCATTAGGCGTGTCGTGACGTCGCCCCGCTTGTGCCAGCGTATACCCAGCAATTCAAAAAAAGCATCCAAGCTGATCCCCATTCAGACCGTTGTAATCCGGCGATGTTACCCGTCGTTGATTTCCGAGATCCCAAGGTCGATACACAGGTAGCCGCTTATGAATTAAACAGTACGGCGTTGTGTCATCGTTATTTCAAATCGACGCAAGATCTGTATGGACACTATCAATATCTACAGTACCAGCGATTCCATGCGCCTTCGCCAAAACAGCAGAAAACCAACCCCCTCTAATATCACATTTGCGTGACCTACCAGTCCATCCTATCTGGGTTAAGTGATGGGGTCTATCCGATGAGGCACCCAGTTGATATCATGGGGCTTATCACAAGCTAACGCCCACTAAGGAGATTCATCATGACGGCACAAGAGAGTTATTGATTGATGCAGGATTTTAACCTTGAATCCTTGAACCTATCCCGTTATGGCGCACCTCATGATAGTCGCTACTTGATTGCTAAGCTATTGAAAAAACAGATTGAGCTGCTAATCAGTTGTCGTACCCCGATACGATTTAATACTCAACTGCTTCATAATGTGCCCATGGATGATCCACCACCTAAATTAGCGCGTGTGAAAAAGGATCTCAAAAAATTCAGTAAAAGGTATCATGAGGTGCATCAAGGGCTATTGAAAAGTGCAAAGTTAGTACAACAACATTTCACGACAAGCACGGCCAATCGATTGAATCAATTCATCGCTTGGCATATTCACCAGATGGAAAAACCCGTGCTTGAACAAGTCAATAACAGAATGTATGCGCGTTGGCGAAAGACCATTTATTATACTTTACTGAACGAGGTGCCTTTTTCACAATTGTCGGTTTTAGACGGCTTAAGGGTTATTTTTTATCACCGATTCCGCATAGGGTGGGGACGGACAAGTGAATCATGAGCACACCGATGCTATTAGCCTCCCATCTATCGGGATAAAAATCCGAAACTCATTTGAGCAAATAAATTACGCCGTGATGCGAGCGAGAAAGTACAATAAGGAGAGAATGACAATCACGATAGCGGCACTGCCGATGGCACCTTGAAGCATAGCCCAAAGTCACTTTTTTTTGTTAAGACCTTCTTCATTTTGATCTTTCGTGGCATGCCACCGTTCTGGAGTTAACCTGTGCTAGTCGTATCATAGAATGAGGGGGGATAGCTCCGTTTGCTAGCTCGGGAGGGGCTGTGGTGTTTTTAAGGTCACAAGCAGATGTGTATCATTGTGAATGATCGGTCGATGAACAACCTGTGGCTGATAGGATGATAGGTGTAAGCAGGAGCAGTTATGAGGACAACGTCATAACGGGTCAATCAGTTCAGGTCATCTGAGTGAATGATTAAAAGTGCTCAGCATACGGTAAGACAATAGGGCAGACTGCATTCTTACAAGGCATTGTGGAGAAACACTAGATTCTGCATCTTCCCTGAATATTAAAAAGAGAGGATAGTGATCAATTATGTTTGTGTTGTGGAATGGAATAGATGTCGTCTACT
>SDBS01004199.1_pt1 | contig 14129 bp, 11 predicted proteins | sample 2277091 | NCBI WGS metagenome assembly SDBS01 (sample SAMN10404972, study PRJNA504765) | marine sediment metagenome | isolation source: marine sediment core GS10_PC15, 163 cmbsf | place: Arctic Ocean: Southern Knipovich Ridge | collected 2010
CAATTGGATTTATTTTCATAATTCTTTGTATTATATTGATTTACGTTCATTTGACTTTTTCGGAAATTGGGTTTGTTTTGCATAATTGATAGTGAAACACACTCTCTATTTCTCCGCTATTTCCCGGCTCCGGCTCGCTCCGCCGAGACGAGCGGACTGATATGACAAAAAAGCCCTGTTTTCCGGTGTTTTGCGAAACGATGTCAATTTGGGTAAATTCCTGATTTACTATTGGCTATTGACTTTTTAATGAAGGCAAAAAAGGAACGCCTCTATAATTAGAGCTATCTGCGCTTTTGATGCGAAAATATAACCGTTTCCCGTCGCTCGTCGCTCGTAACTCGATGTGGGAAAGTAAGTTAAAAATTTTTGAAAATTCTGATTTTTGCTCTGGGGTACCCGCGCTTTTGATTGAAAAATCGTGGATATTTTACCTATTTTAACGTACAAAACCGTAATTCGTGACCCGTGACCCGTGACCCGAGCGACGAGTCACGAAATTTTGCTCATGCAAAATTCATGATTGAAAATAAGGCTTTTACAATGTACATTTGCGGTAGCACAGACGCCTTATATTTAGAATCCAGTGGTCTATACAGATTTTCTCTTGCAAATTTGGCTGAAGTAGTGTAAATTTCTCATTACTGAGAGAGGACGTCTTTGATTAGCGGTTCATGTTTTGGGCGGTTGTTGAGACCGCTACCCGCCTTCGCGGGCACAGGCGTAGGCGGATCTGCAGCTTTTTGTGGGCTAATATTTTGATAATCAAGTGTGGCGTAGATTTGATTGTTGGCTGTCCCTAGTTTATAAGTTTTCGCAGCGGCAAAACTGAGCCCATCGGAAAGAAATCAAAATAGTAAGCTATGTTGTTGAACAAAAAGATTGAAGAAGTTTCGGATAATAAAAAATGACATTTATTTTTATAATCATTGGTCACATTTTAATTATTGTTTTACTTCTATGGTTTGGAACCTTAATTAACGAAAAGATAAACAATGATTATGCTGGTGTGATAACAGTGTTTTCGCTTGCTTTGGGGATATATTCAATTGTCTTGAATATTCTGTATCAAAGGTGGCAGAAGTTCCATCTATTTGCGAATCGCATTTTCCTGATGTTCAGGCGTACCCATACATTCTGGCAACCCCATTTCCATTTTGAGTTTGTTCAATACTGTGATTCAAGTGTAATAGAGGATTTATGGAAGCATTTTAGCACTGGAGAGTATGGCAAGACAGTAAAGAAAGACCAGACACTATCAACTCTACGAGTAAGCATAGACAACCTCTTTATTATGTCCTTACGAATTGGGGACACATCCCTTGATTTAGCATTTGACCAAAAGCTCCTTGTCCCCTCGCATCTATATGATACATACAGACAGAGGCTTTCTAAACTGGCTGAAGGTGTAAGAAACACCGTCAATCCAGCGACTGCAAAGTACAGCATCATTGTCAGTTTTGGCGATGGAAACCGGAATCCATATTATGGTTTTTTCGTAAGTCGTGTGCCCTCAAAACTTCTGCAGAATTTTCAAGTTACATTCCGATTAAGATCGAATTCAGACTGTCGAATTGAAGCGGGTATTGACAAAGTAGACATTGAAGGAGAAAGTCTGACGGATACTTTTGATGCATTGAATCAAGTTTTGAGTTTAAAAGCACTACCATTGGGGGGATCAAAATGAAACCATTCCAATTTTATTTAGTAAAGAAAATTCCAGATTTACAACAAGGGCAGTCGATTAGCAATCAGGTACAGCTAACCTTCTCGGGAGAAGCGGAGGATGTTAGAACCACTATCACGATGAAGTCAAAGCAACTCGAAGGCTCTTTTTCTTTGCTCCAAATAGTCAGCGGCATAAAGCATAAAACCCTTGGATACATAAAGAAGTTAATAAACAACGAAAGGTGCAGGATTGATTTCATTGAGTATCTTCAACCCGTTGAATTCGAGGCCTACATGGATGAGGAGCGTAAGCTCATGATTTTCCAAGCCCCAAAGAAAGTTTGTCGAGGCGTGCTCTCGCATCTGCGTGCTCGTCCTTGTGGGATAGAATTAGCAGAAATGGAGGTAGATTTCACTAAGGTTACGCAGCAGATTTCCGAGTATCTCGGCGCATGGTTCCGACAGGTGTCTGCAAGGGTTCAGGCGGCTGGTCTGTCAGGTCACCAAATTCAGGATGACGAGCTATTTCAGAGATTGTCGAAGGTTGCGGCTCTTTCGAATGTGACTATTCCTTGGCCATTCGATGGGGTTGAACATTCAGTCATGGTTACAAGTCGAGCAGGGGTGGTTCTGATCCAGAACTATCAAGGAAATGTCGGGTTGGAGTTGCGCCTCGTGATGGACATCCAAGAGAAGTTGCTGCAAAATGTGTGGCATGAACGAGGGAAGCACGAGATTGAATAAGAGGAAACTAGGGACAGACACCTACTAAATGATTGGGCAGCATACAGAAAACGTTGCTGTCCCTGATAAGCAAAACCTAATAAGAAGTTGGGAGAACGGAGCGATGTGCAACGGTTATAGGCACGCAACGGGCTGTGAATGTGGTTTTGGACCGCCTTATCCACAAGTCGATGTGAGGATTCGAAAAATACTAAACAGGGGAGATAGGCGATCTTCAATGGTTGCAGAACTCGGTTTGAGCTTCCACATTCCCAGAGCCAACTTTTTTCATCTTGTGGACAAGGCTGGGAAGGATAGAATTCTTACGACGGCGGTAGAAGCGCTACAGCGCTTGGCGGATAATCGGTTTGGGAAGGGAAACATAAAAGTGAACCCTGCCTACGTTAAGAAAGGATCAATTGAGGTGTACGTGGTCTTGGTTGCTCTGGTGGGGGCCGCCTACAAATTTTTCAAAGACTATGAGGCCTTAAGAAATGGAGTTGCAGCATTTGTCAGAGATATTAGGAATGCATCCAGCAAATTAAATCAAGTGGTCAGAAGGAAATACTTGCACGAAGAGCGTCGATCTTTAATGAAGAAAAATCGAGATCGAAAGAGAAAAGATAAGGTTCTTAAGGAATCGAAGCCACAACATCGAGAATCGCTTTTGGGAGAACGATTGCCAAGGAAATAAAGGACAGCGGGGCTGTTGAAAAAGTCCCAAATCAACATTTGAGATTGCCACGCGATTCTTTGAATCGCTTGCAATGACCTGAAAATGCACCTTGTGTCATTGTGAGGAGCGCAGCGACGAAGCAATCTCGCCTTTTTCAACAGCCCCACTGTCCCTAATAATTGGCGATGCCTTATAGGCACGTAAGTATTTGCTCGGAACGGCCCCTGAACTGCGTTGGGTTCAGGTTAGGATTGGAGGAGTCGCGGGACGTGGGGAACCCCCTGCGGTGCAGGGGGCTAAAAATTTGGATTTCTGCTTTCGCAGGAATGACAACGTCGCCGTGGCGGCGGCTAAACAAAAAACCCTGGGTGAAACCCAGGGCTAACCAATAAGGAAAACCCTGTCTGTGCCAGGGTTTGTTTTTTAATTGACCCCCGAACGCCCTTCGGGGTTTGGGGGCTAAACATTATTTAGATTGCTTCGGTGCCTTATAGGCAGGTAAGTATTTGCTCGGAACGGCCCCTGAACTGCGTTGGGTTCAGGTCAGGATTGGAGGAGTCGCGGGACGTGGGGAACCCCCTGCGGTGCAGGGGGCTAACAATTTGGATTCCTGCTTTCGCAGGAATGACAACGTCGCCGTGGCGGCGACCCCCGGCAGAAAAGCAAGCAAGCGCACACCGGGGACAAGCTCCAAAACAAGCAACCCTGGGTGAAACCCAGGGCTACATATATTGAGGTCCCCGGCCCCCGATCCCCTGCAGAAAAGCAAGCAAAACTGCATGGGCTAAAGCCCATCCTACGAAACTAAAGCCCATCCTACGAAACTGCGCTGTAGCATCGCCGTGCCAAGCAAGCCGTCACCCTACAACTCAACAAGCAGGAATTACCAAAATTTGAAATTCAAGACGAGATTCTTCCCTCGGTTCAGAATGACATTCCGTAGGAAGGGAAAAAGGCAAAGAAAAATTCCCCCCAGCACAGGACTGGGGGCTAAAGCCACATGGCAAGCAACCCCGCGTTTACACCTTGGGCTCTGTTCGGGGGCAGATATAGTGCCAGGGGCAAATTATTTGCTCTTCTTTTCCCGCTTTGCCTGTTTCTTCTCTTTAGCTGTTTTCTGGGGCGGTTTCTTTTTGCTTCGTTGGATACCACGTGATTTTGACATACGATTTATTTCCTGTAAATTTACATTATAACGATCAGTTGCACTAAAGATAATTTTGTACTATATTTTTAGTGATAATGCAATAACCATTTTTCACAAGCGGACGCTTTTTAAGTGTGATGAGCTGATGGTTTAATGCGTGGATGGTGGGTAAATAAAAAAACCCCCAAAAGAGGATTTTGAGGGTTAGGCACGAAGTTTCTTAGCGTTTAGTCCGAATTGAAGATTTTAGTCCTCATAATAATAGTCATCGCTGTCTTCATAATAGTCATCAGACCAATAATCTTCTTCGCATTCGTAGTAGTTAGAGACGTCTTGTTGCTGCTGTGACTTTGCTGTGCTGAGCTTAGGAGCGATAAAAGCAGCAGCGACAATCAAACCAGCGATAACAATGATACATTTGAGCCAGGTTGCCAGTTTAACATTCAGCCAGGTCCGTTGGAGCTGTTCCTGTTGGAAGAAGGACTTTTTTTCAGCCGGCTGGCTTTGATTTTCGTTCGGCTGCTCCCAATTTTCCGAGTTCATTTCTGGTTCCATAATTCCTCCTCATGGTAATAATAGGGTTCTTTGACGTTTTAACGACACTATGCAAAACATAAGAAATAAAAATTCGAATGCCAAATTTTTTTATGAGGTGGGAAAGCAGTTTTTGAATGGCTGGAAAGAGGACGTTTACAATTGATTCCCGAGCAGTCGGGATTTCCGCTGTGCTTCAATATCGCGGCAGGTATCAGTGGTAATGATTGGAATTTGCCCGATTGCGGATGTTCGTGGCCCGTGCGGAATTAGCATGAAAAAAGCCCCACAAGAACAATTGCGGGGCTGAATATTTAAGAATCGGAAATATTATCGATCCTCCTTAAAACCTGTCCTCCTTATCGCCTGTGTACCAACTTAACGGCACATTGTCTCCTGTAGTTTCTTCCAGAGAGGTAACGTGTCCGTCCAGCCAAAGGATATTAGTTCGTCCGCCGGTTCTGTCGTCGTCGGCGTATCTAATGTTGTGTCTGAAAATTTGCCGATAGCTGTAGAAACGACTGCCGCCTCGTCGATAGCTCCTCAGATTCATAGCGCCGGGTCTGTTATCATTATGAAAACAATCGCTGGTGCCGCCATCCGGTCTGGGTTCGGCGTGATCGCTGCAAAAGAGGAAGTCTGAAAGACGGTATATATCATTTGTATTTCGACCCCTGGCCCTCGAATGATGGTTCAAACCAAACGCTGCATGCTTAATTATATAAGAAGAGTCGGATTCTTTATCGCTTCCACCATCATTATATATCAGTCTGGTATTAGTAGTAGTTTGAAAGCTCGGACACCCGAATATCTTCGTCTGGTCTTTAATGTAGTCTCTGTAATAAATGCCCCAATAAGTTTGGCTGGTACCAGGTCTTCGATAAGTAACGCCGTCGTTCTCGAACCACCGAAAATGGTTAGAACTGCCCGTATTGGGGATTTTGCGCTCATAGTCGTCGAGGTACATTGCTACAGCCAATCCGATATTCTTCAGATTTGATTTGCAGGCTACTTCGCGTGCCATCTCCTTGATCTTCCGCATCGCAGGCATCAGGATTGACAACAATAGGGCAATGATGGCAATAACCACCAACAACTCTATTAACGTAAACCCTCTTGTTGTGCATTTAGTGGACCTTGTTTTGTGACATGTCATCTGTTTGCCTCCTATAGTTCTGTCTATCTATTAAATTCAGTTCCACCAACTTTCTTTTAAAATACCACAAGCAGACCGTCCCGTCAAGAAAAAAATGCCGTCCAGTAACAACTAAAACTGAAAAAAAATATGCAAGATACTGGTGATTTCAGGCCGGATGTATTATCTTAGTGAAATAGTAAGCTTGTCACTGTGACTAAGCGTTCCAAGTATAACTTTAAATAGAAGAGAGGAGCTAACCACAATGAACCGACCGAAATTCTCAAAACTGAGAGGAATCCTTCTGGCCGTGGCTGCCGTCCTTGTTATCTTAGCTACTGGCGCAGAGGCCCAGCAGAAACTGGGTGACCTTGTAACAGAAGGCGGCTTTGACTGGATGATAGGCAAATGGGCAGCCACATCCGACCAGGGTGACAAGATTGATATTGTGTACAAATGGGAGCTGGATAAGCACATGATCTCGGTGTATCTTCAATGGCCGGGTTACGAGCACCGCGGTATGATTTTCTATGTTCCGACCGAGGAAAAAATCGTCCAGATAGGGTTGGATAACCAAGGCGGCAGGGGCAAAGGCACGTGGGACGCAGACGGTAATAAGGCCGTCCATAAATACGAGCACACCGGGGCCGACGGCCAGACTAACAAAATGGGGATGACTCATTCGAAAGTCGATGCCGATACAATGAAGGTGGAGGTTTACGATGTGTATAGCTCCGGTGAGCTTTCTGATTATCCGAACTTCACGTTAGAGTATAAGCGCCAGAAGAAAGAGGCCCCCAAAAAAGACGCCGAGAAGACTCGTGACAGTTCCAAACAAAAAGCGGAGTGGAAACGCGTCCAGGAATTTAAGGTAGTGCGCTGATTCCGGGATATCAGTACCCGCTCGGAATAACAAGTTACGTTTTTTGTAAGAGAATCCTGGGCTAATTCGCTCACTACGTTCGCTCAGTGGCTGCCACCCATCGTTTCTGGATTCCTGCTTTCGCAGGAATGACAATTCACATATTCAAACTTTGCGCAATACTCCCTATTAGCCGTAAGAGCCGGTTTTTCAAGAAACCGATCCCAATTTATGGCCGGGGCCGGTGGTATATAGGCGTTTCTTCGGCTCGGTGTTGGTATGGGAGGAAACGACCTTGCCGATGAAGATTATGTGGTCGCCGGCTGGTATCTGCGATTCGAGTGTGCATTCAAAATTGGCGACCGCGTCGGTCAGCAGCACCGAATCGGTGGCTTTGGCAGGTTCGGTTTTGCAATCGAATTCGGCGAATTTGTCGGTGTCCCGGCCGGACTTTGAGCCGAAGAATAAAGCCGCATCGGCCATATCCGAGGATGGAAATGCAATTGTAAAGCATTTGGAATGCGTAACGGCTTCTATCGAGTAATGCTTCTTTGCAACAGCTATTGCCATCATCGGTGGGTTTCCTGATACGATCATTGTCCAGCCTAACGTAACAGGGTTAGCTTTGCCGTTTTTGTCTTTAGCGATGGCTATTACCACCTGTTCGGGATATTTGGTTCTGACTGCATCGGAATATTCGACTTGTTTTTGCATTGCTTTTCTCCGTAACTGGTTTATAGTTATCGCGTAAAATTCAGTGTATATCGCATAGGTTATAGAAAAAAACGAGAAACGTAAAGCGAAAAACGTCGCCGTGCCGGCGACGGCTAAACAAATAAGAAACACCCGGGTTGATTTCAATATGGTTTCAACGCTATAATCAGTTTTTACAAGGAGAAAGAAGTGGACACAATCGGCTTTGTCGGTGGTGGGAATATGGCTGAGGCCCTGATAAAAGGCGTAATAAACGCCAATGTTTATGCTCCTGAAAATGTTTTCGTAAGTGATATCAGGGCTGAGCGACTTAAATCCCTCGCTGAAAAATATAGTGTTATTGTCTGCGAACAAAACAGTGATTTAGCGGCGAAGGTCGAAACGGTCGTCTTAAGTATCAAGCCCCAGAATATGACAGAAGCGTTGGAGAGTGTAAAAGATGCCATCGGCACCGACAAACTTGTTATATCTATCGCAGCGGGTATAAAGGTCGCAAATATTGCCGCTGTCTTGGGTGATATCGCAATAGTTCGTGTTATGCCCAATACGCCGGCCCTGATTGGCGAGGGGGCTAGTGCGTTGTTCGCCAACGAGCGGGCAAAACCGATGTTGGACAGCGCCTTGTCGATTTTCTCGTCGGTCGGTAAGGCGGTTGTCGTTGATGATGAAGATTTGATCGACGCCGTAACAGCGGTGAGCGGTAGCGGGCCTGCTTATTATTTTCTTTTAATGGAAGAGATGATAAAAGCAGGCGTCCAATTAGGTCTGCCTGAAGATGTGGCGAAAGATTTGGTACTGCAAACTGCCAAGGGGGCCGGTCTGCTTGCGAGAGAAGCCGATAAAAATGGTGAAAGTCCCGCTGAGCTTCGGCGGAAGGTTACCTCACCCGGCGGAACGACAGAGGCAGCGCTTAAAGTTTTTGCTGCGAACAATTTCAGCCGGTTGATAACCGATGCCCTGACGGCAGCTTGCAACAGAAGCAAGGAACTATCGGGCTGAGTTATTCGACGATGATTGCCTCTACCGGGCATTCGTCGGCGGCCTGCTGGACGGCGTCCTCGTGCTCGGCGGGAACATCATCGACGATTACCTGGGCCAAATCGTCGCCCATTTCGAAAACTTCCGGACAGGTATCCACGCAAAGTCCGCAGGCAGTACAGGTATCTTCAATTCTGACTTTCATAATAAATCCCCTTTGTAATCGTTTCCGCCACAGGCGACTCCTGCCCATAGTGGATTTTCAACTTTGGTATTTATTACTGAATTAGAAACTGCCGGTAAATTTATCATTGCCGGACAAAATGTCAAATTAAAATTTTTCTGGAAATTGTCATATCCTCTGCTATACTATCAATATTCTGGAACATATAAATAATAGATAGTAAATAATAAATAATCAATTTTGGGGCCGGGTCCCATGCAAGCCGAGCCCGCTAACCTGGTCAGGCGGGGAACCGAGCAGCCATAAGCGTGTAGCCTGGTTGTGCTGTGGGTAAACCCGGCCACCTTTTAAATGATTATTGATAAATGATCATTGATTATTGAACGGCAAAATGAGGGAAAATGACCTAAAAAATCGAACTAAAGAATTTGCACATCGGTGCGTCAAGTTGAGTCTGGCTCTGCCGAAGACTGATTTAGGCAATCACATCAGAAAGCAGTTAATCAAGTGTTCGACCTCTGTTGCTTCAAACTATCGAGCAACTTGTATCGCACAATCAAAGGCAGATTTTGCTTCTAAGTTGAGTATAGTGATAGAGGAAGCCGATGAATCCTGCTTCTGGATGGAGTTTATAATCGAAGAAAAACTACTTAACGAAGGACAAGTTGCTGATTTATTAGCAGAGGGTAAAGAGTTGACCGCTATTTTTATGAAGTCGAGAAAAACAACAAAAGATAGAAGCTCAGAATTTGCAGCAGAAAACGAGTTTTGTGTAAAATAATCAATGATCATTAATCACTAATCATTTGAAAATGTCTTATACAGTTCTTGCACGAAAATACAGGTCGCAAACGTTCGATGAGGTCGTCGGTCAGGACCCAATCGCTCAAACGCTGAAGAACGCCATAAAGACTGACAGGGTTGCGCACGCTTATCTTTTTGCGGGCACTCGCGGTGTCGGTAAAACCACAATGGCGCGTGTGCTGGCAAAAGCGCTCAATTGCCTTGCAGTCGATGAGCCTACCACGCAGCCTTGCTGTAAGTGTGATAGTTGTACTGCGATAAACATCGGCGAGGATATCGACGTAATCGAGATAGACGGTGCATCAAACAATAGAGTTGATGAAATTCGTGAGCTTCGTGAGAATGCCATCTATCGTCCTGCCCGTTCAAGATTTAAGATTTACATTATCGACGAAGTTCATATGCTCACCATTTCAGCTTTCAATGCACTTCTTAAAACGTTGGAAGAGCCGCCCAGTCATATCAAGTTTATATTCGCCACCACCGAGCCGAATAAGGTGATCCTGACAATCCAATCGAGATGCCAGAGATTCGATTTCAGCAATATAAGGCCGGCCTCAATAGCTGAGCAGTTGAAGTTCGTACTCGGACAGGAGAAAATAAAATACGAAGAGGATTTGGTGCTTCCCTTGGCGAAAATGGCAAACGGCTCGATGAGAGATGCCCTGAGCTTGTTAGACAGAATGATAAGCACCGGTATCGAACCGCTGAGCAGCGGATTACTCGAGGAGTTTTTAGGCTGTCCGAACAGCGAAAAAATATGGAACCTCATCGGGCAAATCGGCGACAGTGATGCAGCCGGGACACTTGCCGCTATAGAAGATTTAATCCGTACCGGTATAAGTGAGGTCCAGGTCGTTGATTCGCTTATTGATTATATGCGCGATTTGATGGTGATTAAATCCACAGGTCCCGACAGTGAACTTGTGATTTTGACCGGCCAGCAGCGACAACGAGCCGGCGAGTTAGCTGAAAGATTTGATATTGCCGGGCTTGTTTACAACATTTCGACGTTAGAGAAGCTGCGATGGGCCATCAAAAACAGCGATACAAGCCGGGCACTTTTGGAAGCATCGCTGCTGCGATTTGCCTTAAGCGAGCATTTTCTGAATGTGGATGAGCTTCTTTCGCAATTGCAATCAGGCACATCGCCTAACATAAAAAAAAAGCGACCGGCAGCGCATAACATACCCATCAAGGCCATAGCGAAGCCAGCGAAATCTCAAATCAGCGAGCCGGCTGATTTATCCGGACTGACTGATATACACTCGATACAAGACAATTGGCAGAGCCTCTTGGGAGTTATTACCACCAAACTCGGCCCGGGTACCGGGGGGCTGTTAAGCTATGCTGTGCCTGCTCGATTTGAGAATGGCGTCTTGACGCTTGAGTTCGGTGCATCAGCTCAAATACAGAGAAAGATGTGCGAAAGCAACGGCCGAGCCGAGCAAATTCAGACCTTATTGGGCGAGCAGCTCTCAACGCCTGTAAGATTGAAGTTTGAAACCGCTGCCAAGAAGCCAACGCAAGAGGCGCCCGGCGTGAGCCGGCCCAGGACCAGCGGCCAAAAAAGAAATGAGCTGGTTAATGATCCCGCCGTCAAAGCGGTCCTTTTGGGGCTCGATGCAACAATAACCAGAATAGAGGAAGATTAGCCAGAGGCGGATGAGGGGTGGTGTAATTTACGATTTACAGTTGATGATTTTGTTTGGGGGCGTTTAGGCGGGATGCAAAAATCGAGAGATTTTCCTTGACGGGATGGTGGCTAATCTGGTATAAGTAGGATTGTTGGAGTTTGTGTTTTTTCAGTCTTCCAGCAAGTGAAATTTTACAGGTTATTTCGGATTTTCACTTTTTGACTAACCGTCCATATTGGTCATTGGAAGGAAGGAGATAGTGTCAAATCGTAAACAAATTTATCCTGGACGGATTGAGATAAAATGTAGTGAGTACGAGAATTATATAAGGAGAAAACAAAATGTTTCATCAATCGACTAAACAAATTTTACTCGGTATTTTCATCGCATTGCTGTTAATAACAACGCCAGCCTATGCTGTAAAAAACTACAAACTCTCCAACTACGGAGGCGGACACCAGATCTGGTTTGAAGCCGAGGATTTCGATGAGCGCAATCCCGACACTGAACAGTATTACCCGGTTGTTGACGCCGCTGGTGCGTTCGGTCAGGCAATTACCCGGGCAGGCGGCGCCGGCGGCATGATTCGCTGGACATTCAATATCAGTGCAGCCGATGGCAAGGGCGGTACGTGGTATTTCTGGGGGCGTGTTTTGAATCCGGACAATCAGTCGGATTATATGCTCGTGGAGGGAGACCCAGGTGACGCAGAGATTCCCACCGGCCCGCCCTTCCCAGGAGGCGACGGGACAGCGCCATTCGATAATGATGACGACCGAATCTTCGAGGCAACGGATGAGGTCTGGGATTGGTGGGGAAATGACGAAGGAAGCACCAAAGAGTTTCAAGATGGTGAGAACACGATGTACATCTTTAACAGGCAAGGGAGTGATACCGTGTTCTGGGATGTCTTTGTGTGGGCGGACAGTGCTAACTATGTGCCCACCGATGAGGATTATGAAAATGCTGTGATAGATCCTCTTGGCAAAGCCTCTAATCCAAGTCCGGTTAATGAGGCCCTGCATGAGGATACATGGTTGAACCTTAGCTGGGAGGCGGGAGATTTTGCGGTCTCGCACGATGTGTATTTCGGTGAGAATTTTGACGATGTGAACGACGGCGCAGCCGAGACGTTCCAGGGCAATCATCCCTCGGCGTTTCTTGTTGTCGGCTTTCCCGGATTCCCTTATCCGGACGGCCTTGTTCCAGGCACGACTTACTACTGGCGGGTTGACGAGGTCAATGACCTGGACCCGAATAGTCCGTGGAAGGGCGATGTCTGGAGCTTTATAATTCCTCCCAGAACCGCCTATGACCCAAATCCTGCTGACGGTATTGAATTTGTGGACCTGACTGTGGAGCTTAGCTGGATGGCAGGTTTAGGCGCAAAATTGCACCACTTATATTTCGGCGATAATTTTGCCGATGTGAATGCCGGAGCCGGCGACACTTACAAAGGCCCCGTCTCAGCTATTTCCTATTCTCCGGGCACACTTGAATTGGATAAGGTTTACTACTGGCGTGTCGATGAGTTCGCTCTTTCTGGTACGCATAAAGGTGATGTCTGGAGTTTTAGAACACTTCCCGAAGTGCCGATTACAAATCCCAATCTCGTTGGATGGTGGAAGCTGGATGAAGGCGCTGTTGCTTTTGATTGGTCCGGCCATGGCAATCATGGTACGCTCGAAGGCGAGCCACAGTGGGTGGCTGGATATGACGGCGATGCGCTCGAATTCGACGGTAATGGCGACTACGTTGAACTGCCAATGGGCATAATTGGCTCGGACAAGGGGTCCGTATCCCTGTGGATCAAGACTACACAAGCGGAAAGAGGTATGATTTTCTACGGCTCTGACGGCACCAGCGGCGACGGCTATGGCGACGAAAACGAGCTGCATGTTAACGTGGAGGACGGCGGTGTGGCTGAATTTGTCATCGAGGGGGGTGACTCTGATGTCAGCATCGAGTCATCGGCGCTGAATGACGATTCCTGGCATCATATCGCGGCCACATGGGACATCAACGGTCAGGCGAATCTATATGTGGACGGCGGCGCGCCGATATCGGTTGCTCACACGGGCAATAATTTCAATTTGTCGGAGCGAATTCGGCTTGGTCGGCCTAACGCCGACACACGTTACTACGCCGGGTTGCTCGACGACGTGCGGGTGTACGACTATGTATTATCGCCTGATGATATTGCAATCACTATGAGAGGTGACGTAAAACTTGCCTGGAACCCGAAGCCGGCTAACGAGGCAATACTGAACAAAAGAGATGTAAGCTCTCTTAGCTGGTCGCCGGGAGATAATGCATCACAGCACGATGTTTACTTCGGCACCGATAGAGGCGCCGTTGCCGATGCAGATGCATCCGATACGACCGGCACTTATCGAGGCCGACAGGGTGCTGCAAGCTATACACCACCCGAAGGTATTCAATGGGGCCAGAGTCACTATTGGCGTATCGACGAGTATAATACCGATGCGACAATCACTAAAGGCAGGATCTGGAGTTTTTCGATACTCGATTTCATTCTCGTGGAAGGTTTTGAGGACTACAACGACTTTCCGCCCGACGAGATATTCAATACGTGGATAGATGGATATGGGACCACGACAAACGGTTCCACGGCAGGTTATCCTGAGCCGGATTGGAACGCTGGAGAGCATTATGTTGAGACTACGATTGTTCACGGCGGTTCTCAATCGATGCCGTATTTCTACGACAACAACTTCAAGTACTCTGAGGCAACTATGACGTTGAGTTATCCGCGTGACTGGACCGAAGAAGGTGTTGGGGTATTATCCTTGTGGTTCCACGGTCGTCCGGGCTCTGTCGGCAGCTTTACAGAAGGCCCGGCGGGCACCTATACGATGACCGCCACGGGCGCAGATATCTGGGACGAGGCAGACGAGTTTCACTTCGCCTATAAGACACTCACCGGTCCGGGCACGATTATAGCGAAGATCGAGAGCGTCGAGAATACCCACGACTGGGCCAAGTGCGGTGTTATGATTCGTGAGACGCTTGATGCAGGCTCGAAATTCGCTGCGGTGTACATTAT
>SDBS01004200.1_pt1 | contig 14128 bp, 9 predicted proteins | sample 2277091 | NCBI WGS metagenome assembly SDBS01 (sample SAMN10404972, study PRJNA504765) | marine sediment metagenome | isolation source: marine sediment core GS10_PC15, 163 cmbsf | place: Arctic Ocean: Southern Knipovich Ridge | collected 2010
AGGAGCTCTGTGTGGTATTTAGTAGCTGTATGCAAAACCGCCTTTGAGGCCGTGAGACAGTAATCCACGGCATCCTTTAGCCTCCACCAGCCGCCTTTCCAGGGGTTTGGATAGAAAGTCGAAATGGTAAGATCCCTGTATTCTTCAGGGAAATCATTAAGAGTGTAGAAATGAGGGGTGGCGTGGCGGTAGAGGGCGATTTCGCTCAGTATGGTGATTATGTTGTGGTGGACAAACCATGAGAGGCCGGGATACCAGGTGTCAAAAACAGTCCGGGAGATTGCTCCTTCCTTCCCTTCACGTTCAAAAGCTGCACCCATCGCATCGCCAACAAGACTCTGTAGACGAATCAAAAGGGGATGGATATTAGGGCTGGTCGGTTCACTATAAGGCGGGATCCAGATTCTTGCCGGAAAAGGAGCTGTCTGGTGATTGTTATAGAGAATCTGTGGGAACCATTCTCTGTTTATTAGACGGGTGATATTTTGAGTCTCAATCATGTTGAGCATAAAAAAATCTCGATTGTTATCGTGCCCTACATATTTATTGTAGACCCAGGGCATACGAGTCGTTTCAAAAGGAGTCCCTACATTCGAATGGTACCACTCAGCCAGCATATCCATCCCATCAGGATTGGCAAAGACAAGAAGAAGTATGATGTTATTGAGAATGAGCTGGATATCAGGATCATCCGATACCACCAGGTCATAAGCCAACTGAATGTTGTGTTGAGCTGGGGCAACCTCGGTTGCATGAAGACCGCCATCAATATAGACCACAGTTCTTCCCTCGGCAGCTATGCGTCGAGCTTCTTCATCATTCAGCCCCTTTGCCATCGCTATTTTTTTTGATATCTCCTTAAATTCGTCAAGCTTTGCCATATTTTCAGCGGATGTTATAACAGCGTATATCATCGGTTGTCCCATCTCGGTCTTCCCCATTTCGAAGAGCTTAATCATCGGAGAAGCTTTCTCTAGTGCTCTGAAGTACTCAATAGCCTGCTTATAGGTTGCCAAGTGATAATCAGCTCCTGGTTTAAAGCCAATGATTTCTTCAGGAGCGGGGATTTTCTGTGCGAAAGAAAAAAATCCACTAAAATGGAAAAATAAGATTATCGAAAACATAAGCTTAAAATAAAGGGAATGTTTTTTAAGCATGTTGTCCTCCTCCTTTAAAGTTTTAAAAATAATATTCTTAACATAAAAGACTTTATGTCCGAGTTATCATCTGTATTGGCCATATTTGACTGCGGTGTCGATCATAGCGTTGACATTTTCTGGTTTAGCGTCCCATGGAGTTTCACATTCGGTTGCAAGAATGAAACCCCCTCCTTCCGCACAATCCTTGATCAGCTTTTTGCAGTAGAGTTCGACGTCTTGGGGTGAACCATAACAGAGCAGTGATGCTGGAACATTGCCCCAAATGCAAGCACTATCCCCTAAGACTTCTTTTGCTTTTTTCATATCGGTCTTCTCAAAGTCTAGAAGGACTTTTCCTTTGGGCAGTCCTTTTGATATATCCTTCAAAATAGGCAATACTGAAGTCAAATCTCCGTCCGTATGGACATGGGCTTTGAATCCTCTGTTTACTATCATATCCACACCCTTCTTTAGTGTTGGCCACACAAATTCTTCGAATACTTCAGGGGAAACATAGGGAGGGCCAACAATGCCTGCCTGGAAAAAGATCTTCTCAGCCCCTGGGACCTCTCCAGCACCCATTATCACTGCAGACTTTAAAGCATTCAAAATTTCATACTCAAGAACGTACTCACACATCTCTTTAACCTTTTCTGGCTGTTCGTATAGGTCCATTGCAAATTGATTAAATCCTCTGTAATAGAGAACAAGTTCAAAAGGAATCGTAGCTCTTCCTCCCATAACTATGGGCACTTCCTGTTCCAATACAAATTTCCGCCAGGCTTGGGCATAAATCTCCGGATATTCGAACTCATAGTAGAGAAAATCATCAAAACTTCTCTTGAAAACATCTTTAAAGATCTTTTTGTTGAAAAGTAATGTTGAGAAGCCTCTCTCCATAACATCGTCATAGTCTTCGATCATGACTTTTTCGTAGAAACTGGGAATGTTCCCTTTTGGAGGAAAGTCATCCCATATTCTCCAGTCAAGCGTTACCTGATCCCAACCGGCTTTTGGAATTAAGCCTAGATGTTGAAGGGTTGTAATATTTGGATCTTCTTGATCTCCTTCACCGATAATACTTCTTGTTTTTATGACAGCCTGAATAAGCTTTTCGGGCTCATGGAACATTTCACGGATGGATATTCCCCCTCGATAGGCTTGAATGTAGCAGTTTAGCGGAGAAACGGGAACTCTGTCAGCTTCTCTAAAATTCCATGCTTCTTCAATCCTCTCATACCTTGTCATTTTATCTTTCATGATTTTATCTCCCTTTGATTTAATTATGGAATCAAGAAGAAGCCAGTGAAATGTTTCGTCCAGTGGATTCCCTCAATTTTTTGCATGATTTTGTATATAATTAATGTAATAATATTTTTTTGTCAAGAAATTTATATGATTTAGGTATTTTCTTGAGATTTTTCTTGACAATGTTTTTTATATACTATATTTATTAAATAAAATTTTTTATACAAAGGGCAATGTGCAATTAGAGTTATAAATTATGGAGGGAAAATCATTCTCAAAGTCATTCTTTCCTTATTCTATTTTTTAAGGAGGTATAATGGATTTAAGTAAATTTATGAAAAGGCTTAGTGTTTTGTTGGTTTTGCTGTGTTTCTTAGTCGCTGGTTTTTCTTATGCGCAGGAATTGACAGGTAGGATCGTGGGAACAGTCAAAGATGATGAAGGCACTCCTCTTCCTGGAGTCCTTGTAGAACTCTCAAGTCCTGTCTTGATGGGCGGAGTGCATGCCCAGGTCACTTCAGTCAGAGGAGTGTTCCGATTTATTAGATTACCTCCTGGAATGTATCAAGCAGTTTTTTCTTTGGATGGGTTCCAGAGAGTTGAAAGAGAAAACCTAAAAATCACAGTTGGTGAGGCTGTTACCGAAAATATCACTTTGAGCCAGGAGGCTATTGCGGAATCCATTGTTGTCACAGCTCCGAGTCCTATGATTGATGTAACAAAATCCGGCATGTCTTCGGTTATTGACAAAGACCTTATCGAGAAGATGCCAATCGGTCGGGGAGGAATCGGCGATATCATCAAACAAGCTCCAGGCATAGTTTCGGGATCTGGTGCTAGTGGTTCGACACGGGTTATTGGTCAGGGTTCCCAATATGAATCAAGCGCCTGGCTTCTTGATGGAGTGGACGTAAGCAATCTTGACCTTGGTTTTGGTTGGATCAGTGTGAACCAGGAAGCTATGGCTGAAGTGGAAGTTTCAGGCATAGGAAGTGATGCTGAGTTTGGACAATTTACGGGCTCAGTTGTAAGTGTGGTGACAAAATCTGGAGGGAACACATTTGAAGGGAGCCTGGGTTATTTTGGCCAATTTCAAGGACTTAGGGCTGACAACAATCCTGATCCAGATAAGTATTATTCTGTCCATATCGACAAATGGCGTGATATAGCTCTCACTCTTGGTGGTCCTATCGTTAAAGACAAACTCTGGTTTTTCACTTCTTATAATCCCCGTATCACTAAGTCGACAGCCTGGAACCGGGATCCTAACTATCCCTCCGAGAGCAAATCTTGGGGAGTATGGGCTAAGCTCTCAGGCCAGCTAGGGAAGGCACACAGGTTTGTTGGTTCTTTCAGGGGATGGCGCAGTGATCCGCGTCCGAGTATTCCACCTGATTACACTCCTGAAGCAATGGTCAATCAAATTGGAGGGAGGTTTTTCTGGAATTTTGGGTACACGTGGTTGATGAGTGATAAGGCCTATTCTGAATATAAATATTCAGGATATTGGACCGAGGCGAATGAAATGCCTGTCTATGGAGGAAGTGTTAACGATCCAGCTCATAGGGACTTAGCAACTGGACTTCGCTCGGGAGCACCTTATTTTCCCTATTTGTGGTGGGGAGATAGGCATCAGGTCAAAGCCAAGCTGTCCTACTTTGCAGAAGATTTTCTCGGTGGAGAGCATGACTTCAAAATCGGAGTTCAATTCAAGAGGTCAAGAGCTGATTGTGAGGCAGGCTATTCCGGAGGCAAGATCTATTGGGACTGGAACGGTGAGCCATATCTTATGTATGCCCAGGACGCTTGGCACTATGGCAGTGTCGCTACGGATTTGGGGGCCTTTTTTGATGATAATGTGAAAGTTGGAGAAAGACTAATCTTGCATTTTGGGGTAAGATTTGATCACAGCGTGGCTTCCTATCCTGCATATCCGTACTTGGATGGTTGGACGAGAACATCAAGGATGTCCGAGCCCGTCGACAATTTATTTACCTGGAACTCCATTTCTCCACGATTGGGCCTTGCCTTCCAGTTGACATCAGATCAGAAAACATTACTTAGAGCTTCTATTGGCCGTTATTATGATAGTTTACACATTGGACATACTGAGTCTCCAGGACCCGCAGTTTCCGATTGGTCTTACAATGAATGGAACGGTACAAGCTGGGATTTAATATTCACTATTCCAGGAGAGACTGGATATATAATCGATAAACACACGAAAAATCCTTATGCTGATCAGCTTCAAATAAGTCTGGAGAGGGAAATCTTACCCAATTTTTCCGCTGGAGTATCCTTTATCTACAAGAAAGAGGAAAATGGCATAGGTTTTGAGAATAGAGGTGGCATCTATGAACAAATATCGGTTGTTTCTGCTGATAACGGCAAGACTTACCAAGCTTATAACCAGACAAATGTAGGGACCAATGAGATCTGGCTAACGAATCCCTCAATCTTTGAACAGGATTATAAATCGTTCACATTTACCTTAAACAAGAGGTATTCAAATAAATGGATGATGAATGCTTCTCTCACCTGGTCAAAGAACGAAGGCATAAACCAGGGTTCTCATTCAACATCAAGGGGCGTCGGAGGGACGGCCATAATAGCGTTGTACAATACACGTTATGGGAAGGACCCTAATGATTGGATCAATTCCAAAGGTGCCATGCCTCATGATCTGACATGGATCTTCAAACTTCAAATGGCCTACACTCTCCCCTGGGATATTACTGTGAGTGCGAATTACATCAATATGACAGGACAGCCAATACCAACTTTTGTCAGGATAACAGTTGATCAGGGTGTGAGGAAGATTTTAGCTGAACCGAGGGGTGGAGACAGATTTGAACTACTGAGCGTGTTGGATTTAAGGTTGCAAAAGACCTTCAATCTGCATAAAACAGCAAGGTTGAGTGCTTACATCGATATCTTCAACGTTTTCAACGTCAACATCGTGACTGGCTACCGCTCTTACGATCTATATTCCAGCCGTTATGAAGAGACCAGCAATTTTCCTGATGCAAGACGTGCGGAGATAGGTCTCAGATTCGAATTCTAAATGCCTCAGGGAACTCTCCTTTCTTTTAGGAGGGAGAGTTCCCTGTCCTTGATTTTCTTCGGTTACAAGAAGGGTTGAATTTAGGTTTGATAGTTAACTATATTAAAAGATTACAATGTCTCCATTTAGAACGAAGTGAGATTTTTTTAAAAAATTCTAAAAGAGACTGACATGAGAAGATAATATGGCAATCAATTATAAATCCCTCAAAGATTACGTCTATAAATACTTATCTGATAAAATCATTAAAGAAACTTTAAAGCCAAAAGAAAGGATTGATATATCTCAGGTTTGTGAAAATCTAAAAATCAGCAGAAGCCCTGTTAGGGAAGCTCTGGCTCAGCTTGAAAATGAAAGATATCTGGAAAAGCTGCCAAGACGGGGATTTGTAGTAAGAGAAATATCTGTAGAAAAAGTCAAAGAGATTTATACAATCATCGGTTGCCTTGAAGCGTATGCAGCTTCTTTGGCTTTATCCAGATTAACAGAAAGTGATTTAATCAGGTTGGATATGCTTGTTACTAAAATGGATGAGACTCTAAAAAAAAGAAAACTCCATGAATATTATAATCTCCAGGGAAAATTTCATGATATATTTATCCTGGCCAGTGGAAACAGCGAGCTTCATCTGCTGATTTCAAGCTTGAAGAATCGATTTAGGAGGCAGATTTATTCTATTTTTGAAAATAAACAAACTCTATATGACTCATTAATCAAGGCCAACAATCAACATAAGCAAATAGTGAAATTGTTTAAATCAGGAGAGGGAGAAGAAATAGAGCAGTTAATAAGGAATATGCATTGGGATATTAAGTATGCCAAATTAAATTCTGATCATAAATAATGAATTGGCAACAATTCAAACCCTTCATCTGATATTTTCATTATTTGTCAAATTTTCAATTAAGAAAGAGTATATGAGTTGACTAAGGATAAGCATTTCCTTAGCCAAATATTTTTTATCCAAAATTTGCAAGAATATGGAAGAATTAGAAAAAATAGGAGAAAAGGTTGAAATATCGAATTTTTCAATAATCTCGTTCAATGCTAATTAAATAAGGAGGTAATCAATCTATGAAGGAAGGAGTCAGACGGATACTGGAAGAAACAAAACAAGGATTGAATCCGCCGACTGATGAGGAGCTTGACAGAGTTAGGGCGAAGTGGCTCTTTGGCAAGCATGCGGACAAAATGCTTCGGTATGCGCCGTGGAGTTTTATTCTTTTAAAGATCATGTGGAAGAAAGGAGAGGAACCATGGGAAAGCTAAGCGAAGCTATGGCATCACTCGATAAGGAGGGAGCGCTGGAGGCTGTAAAAGAGGGGATCAGCGCAAACAGAGACCCCATAGAGTTAATTGAGGAAGCTCGAGAAGGATTAGAGCATGTGGGAGAAAAATATGAAAAAGGGAATTTTTTTCTGATGGAATTGATGAGGGCGGCACAGATTTTCAAGGCTGCTGCTTCCGTATTAGATCCTGTAATCAAGGAATGTCACGGAAAGGCTGAGGTGAAGGGGAAGGTTTTGATCGGGACGGTCTCGGGGGATGTTCATGACCTTGGCAAGGGGATTGTTGCCACCTTGCTGCAGTGTGCTGGATATGAGGTCACTGATCTGGGTGTAGATGTTTCAGAACAGATTTTCGTCGAAAAGATCAAGGAACACAATCCTCAGGTTGTGGGGATGTCAGGTTTACTCACAACCTCCATTCCTATGATGAAAAAGACGGTGGAAGCGATATCTAAGGCAGGACTGAAAGACAGATTAAAGGTGATTGCAGGTGGAGGAGTGGTTGGAGAGGTCGATACAGCCCTTATTGGAGTGGACCATGCGACTTCAAACGCGCATGAGGGCATTCGAATCATCGAAGGATGGATCAGCAAGGATAGTTCGTGAGGAGATAAAATCATGAAAGATAAAATGACAAGGTATGAGAGGCTAGAGGCAGCCTGGAATCTAGAGAAAGCTGATAGAGTGCCGGTTGCTCCAATCCTCTGCTACATTATTCCATATTTAGGAGGAATATCCATCCGTGAGATGTTCTATGAGCCTGAGAAACTCATCCAGGCAACCGTAGATTGCTTGGATTTCATTGGAGATAGTATAGACCCAAACATTACGACTTTTGACCACTTGTCTATTCTGGGGAAATCGGGATGGGACCAGGCAACTCTTGACTGGAGAATATGGGATGACTTTCCGCCAAAAGGCAACATTCCTAGCTTCTATGAGAAGCGTATCATAGATGATTATGACGATGTTTTAAAAAGGGGCTTCTCAACAATACTTTTTAACAAAAAGATAAAAGAGGTTTTTAATCGAAGCATTGATAACTTGCTCTATTATGAGTTTGAATACAAAAAGATCTATGCAGATGCCTGGCGAAAATTCGTTGAAAAATATGAGATTCCCCTTCTGATGGGAGGAAGAGCATGCCATCCTCTTGATCTTCTTCAATATTACAGAGGGCTCTTCCAGCTCACAGAGGACATTTACGAAAGGCCAGAGAAAGTTAAAGAGATGAGTGAGTTCCTTCTCGATTATGAGATGAATCTAGCAATGAGGGATGCCATGATCATGGGAGCAGGAGAAGTCCCAGGTGCGGAGATAATCTTTTTTGTCAATGGGGGGCCTCCTGGAATGTCTCAAAAAATTTTTGATGAGTTTTTTTGGCCTTATGCCAAAAAAGCCATTGATACTTTTGTGAACCGAGGTTTTAAAGTTTATTGTCACTGGGACAACGACCTAACTCCTCATTTGCATACTTTGAAAGATATTACAAAAGGGTTGCCCAAGGGAAAAGTATTGATTGACTTTGAGAAAACAGAGATGAAGAAAGCAAAAGAAGTTTTGGGTGATACCGTTTGCATCTATGGAAATGTTCCATCTTCCATGCTCGTATATGGCACACCTGAAGAGGTAGATGCATATTGTAAACAGCTGATCAAGGATTGTGCGGAGGGTGGTGGTTATGTTCTAGGAACTGAATGTGAAGTGCCATGGGACGCAAAACGTGAAAATGTTAAGGCCATGAAAGATGCGGCGATAAAATATGGACAGTACTAAAAATAACTCCATACCATGAAGCTTTAGAGACAGAAAAGGCATAAATAAACCACACTTAGTCCGAGATCAATAAATAAGGGAACATGTAATGAAAAGAGATGAATCAAGAGATAACTAAAAAGCCTCAGCTTTTGAGGAAAATGAATCTGCTTGATTCAACGTTTCTGGTTATTGGTGCTGTTGTCGGCTCAGGCATATTCATGACCACAGGCTTTATTGCTGGGTATCTTCCTAACCCTGGCTTTATTCTTGTTGTTTGGCTGGTAGGTGGATTTATTGCTTTGTGTGGAGCCCTTTCCTTTGCTGAGTTGGGGGCTATGTATCCCAGAAGCGGAGGCCAGTATGTATATCTCCGTGAATCCTATGGGCCCTTGGCTGGATTTTTATATGGATGGGGATTTTTCTGGATCATAGATTGTGGAGGCATAGCGGCTTTGGCCGTAGGATTCGCAGAATATCTCGGGTATTTCATTCCGTTTTTGTCCACTAAAACATACATTTTAAAATTAAACGTGTTCAACATCGATTATTCTCTTTCCACAGGCCAGCTAGTCGCTGTTGTTTGTATATTAGTGCTTTCTTCAATAAATTATTTTGGCATAAAAGGCGGCATTGCTGTACAGAATCTTTTTACTTTTTTAAAGCTTGCTTCATTGGCAGCCATAGTGGTTTTTGGATTAGCTGTCGGCAAAAAATCTGGCGTTGTAAATCTTAATCAATTATTCAGTGGAGATCATGTTTTCAACCTTGACTTGTTAAAACTCTTTGGCTTGGCCCTTATTGCCGTTATTTGGACATATGATGGTTTTTATTCAATCAACTGCACAGCAGGAGAGGTAAAAAAACCCGAAAAGAATATTCCGTTAGGACTACTTATAGGAACCCTCAGTGTAACGGCTATTTATTGTCTCGTTAATCTCGTGTATGTCATGGCATTACCTGTAGAAAAAATGAAAGGCGTTGCGCGGATTGGGGAGCTAGCTTCGACTCAACTCTTTGGGTCGACAACAACACTTTTTATAGCTGGCACAATCATGATTTCTATTTTTGGCTGTCTGAGTGCCTCAATACTCTATGGTCCGAGAGTATTTTTTGCTATGGCTGAAGATAGATCGTTTTTTCAAAGTATGGCCCATGTTCACCCCCGTTATCATGTTCCGAGCAAAGCTATAATCGGTCAGGCTCTTTGGTCAGCCCTTCTCTGTCTTTCGGGAACTTATCAAGACCTTTTTGAATATGTCGTTTTCGCCTTGGTCATATTTTTTGCTGCCACAGGATTCAGTGTAATTATTTTGCGTTTGAGAAAACCTGAAAGAAAAAGACCATACAAAACGTGGGGCTATCCTTTCGTTCCAATCATTTTTGTTTTGATTAATCTGGCAATTTTCTTTAACACGATCTGGGCGCAGCCTTTGAAGTCTATGGTGGGATTGTTAATACTCTGTATTGGGATTCCTGCTTTCTTCTATTGGAAAGCCAAAGGAACGAGGTAGTGTTGCTTTAAAATGAAAAGCGTTTATTTTGAAATAAATTCATGAATAGGGGAAGAGAAAAGGATTGACATTTCTTTCCAGAAAGAATTTTATTTTAAAGGAGGAGTATATCATGATTAGAAACCTTTCTTATTCTTTGAAATTTACAATTCTGACCATCTTAATTTTTCTTGTTGGCGGAGTTTTTTCCTTTGCTCAGAAAATTCCCACTCCTGAAGAAATCATTGGATTTAAGCCAGGCGCAGATTATCACTTAGCGACCTACAAGCAGGCGCTTGAGTACTTCAAAGCATTAGAGAAGGCTTCCCCGATGATAAAGCTCTTTGAAATGGGGAAGACCGAAATGGGACAGACGATGATTTACGCTGTTATAACATCCGCTGAGAACATGGCAAAGCTTGAACGTTATAAGGAAATATCGAAAAAAATGGCGCTGACAAAGGGGTTGAGTGATGAAGAAGCTCGGCAGTTAGCCACAGAAGGCAGGAGTGTGGTCTATATCGATGGTGGCCTTCACGCTTCTGAGTGTGCGACAACCCAACATGTCCTCCAGCTTGCTTATGACCTGCTGACATCGCAAGATCCAAGTATTCGCCTCACCCGAGACAACACCATACTTCTCCTTGCCTTTGCCAATCCTGATGGGATGGATATGCTGGCTGAGTGGTACCATCCGAATGTAGGAACTCCCTATGAAGTAAGTTCCATGCCTTGGCTATACAACAAGTATGTGGGACACGATAACAACAGGGACTTTTTTATGCTCAACATGAAGGAGACTCAAAATATCACCCGTCTAATAAACAGAGAATGGTTCCCACAGATTCTCTACAACCCTCATCAAAAGGGCCCCTTCCCGGCAAGAATCTGGGTCCCGCCTTATGGGGAACCTACCACTCCTAATGTACATCCCCTTCAAGTTCGCTGGACGAATCAAATTGGGTGTGCCATGGGGACAGCATTCGAGAGGGAAGGCAAGAAAGGGGTTATATCCCGTATGCAGTATGACACTTGGTATCCTGGCTTCGAAGATTTTATCTGTCACAATGTCATCTCCATCCTAACCGAAACCCAACTCTACCGTTATGCAACTCCTCATTTCTATACCTTGAATGATTTTCCTGAGGAGTATAGGGATTTAACTACCTCAACTTTCTATCCCAACCCCTGGGAAGGAGGCTGGTGGAGGCTGAAGGATGCCGTAGATTATAGTCTCACAGCTTCGAAAGCGGTTTTACATACAGCTGCCAAATACCCAGCAGAGCTTCTCTATGACAGATATATGATGGGGAAAGATGTCATAGCCCGTTTCCAGAAGGAATCCCCCTATGCGTGGATAATACCGCAGGAACAGTGGGACCCTCCTACCGCCGCTCTCATGCTGAACAAGATGATCATGCAGGGAATAGAAGTCTATAAGGCAGATGAATCTTTTGCGTCTGATGGGATCTCCTACCCGTCAGGAACATGGGTTATCCCTATGAACCAGGCTTTTGGTCTGTTTGTCAAGAACCTTTTCGAAGTTCAAAGCTATCCTGACTTAACGGACTATCCCTATGCATGGCAGAGCCTGGTTCGACCACAGAAATTTCCAGAAGCGTACCTTCCTCCCTATGATGAAACCGGATGGACATTCTCCTACCTTATGGGAGTGAAGATTTTAGCCGCAAACAGCCCTTTAAAGACCAAACTGTCACGCGTGGAGAAAGTGACACCCTCAGTTAAAAGGGCAACAAGAAGTGCAAAGTATGCCTATCTGATATCTTCCAGAAATAATAACAGTTTCATTGCTGTTAACCGGATACTCAAGAAGAATGGGCAGGTCTTGCGAACTCGGGAGTCCTTCAGTGTCGGAGGAAAGACTTATCCTCCAGGAAGCTTTGTTGTCCCTTCAAAAAGTGTTTCCGGGTCTCTTATGGAATCGCTTTCGAAGGAGTTTTTTATAGACATAAAGGGCACAGGAGACCGAGTCTCGGCCAAGACCTATAAGCTTAGAGTGCCAAAAGTGGCGCTTTATAAGTCATGGGTTGCCAATATGGATGAAGGATGGACACGCTGGCTATTTGAACAGTTTGAGTTTCCTTTCACTAACATCCACGATGCCGAGGTGAAGGCAGGAGAGCTGCGGAAGAGCTATGATGTCATCGTCATTCCTGCCCAATCCACCGATGCTATCGTAAACGGCCATAGAGCTGGTACCATACCCTCAAAGCATGTCGGGGGGATAACCAGTAAAGGAGTTAAAAACCTAAAACAGTTTGTTGAAGAAGGGGGGATATTAGTGACACTCAATGGCGCCTGTCTGCTTGCTGTAGATAAGCTGGGCTTACCTGTCCGCGATGTCTTGAAAGGTGTGAGGCCACCTAGGCGTCGTGAAATTCGGAGAGCCCGGCCGCCAGAATTTGCCTGCCCTGGTTCACTGCTCAAGGTGGAATTTGACTCCAAGCATCCAGTTGCCTATGGCATGCCTGAGGAAGCTGCAGCTTTTTTCACTCGTTCCCCTGCTTTTGCCATTCTTCCTTCCTTTGAGGGAGAGAATGCGCCCAAGGTTATTGCAAAGTATCCAAAAGGGAGCTTGCTCATGAGTGGTTACTTGAAGGGAGAGAAATACCTCCAGAACAAAGTTTCAGCGGTAGAAGTTCCCTTGGGTAAAGGAGCTGTTATCCTGTTGGGTTTCGCGGTGCAGAGCAGGGCTCAGTCCCATGGAACTTTCAAGCTGTTATTCAATTCTTTGTACTACGGTTCCTCTAAATAAATACAGTATTTCTGTCCCGAATGGCAAAAGGGATTCTTTTACATGAAGTTTCCTTGTTTTCTGTTAAAAGCAGCAGTTTTCCATGGAGGTCACCGTTGTATTCACCATTTGCGACACTTATTTTTCCATTAACAATCACGTATTCCGTTCCAGTGCTGTACTGACGCGCATCAACATATGTGGCATTGTCTCGAATTGTTTCCGGGTTGAAGATGACAATGTCAGCTTTGTATCCTCTCATGAGGAGCCCGCGATCCTTTATTTGGAGGAATTGAGCCGGAAGAGAAGTCATCTTTTTAATAGCATTTTCTAAAGTCAAGACCTTTTCTTCTCTCACATATTTACGGAGCACTCTAGCCTGACTCACTTGATTCATTGGATACCCCTGACCTGCCCACTAATATCGGTCCATGATCATGGAGTTCTAACTCTACAGGTGGTACAATAAACGGGGGCAGGTCAAAAATTACTTTTTCTGGCGGAAACTAAAGATCTTTCTCTATTGGGTGGAACCGTAGTACAAAGAATTGAATAACAGCTTGAAAGTTCCATGGGGCTGAGCCCTGCTCTGCACCGCGAAACCTAATAATATCACTTTCCCCTTTCTTAAGGGAAACTCTAATACTGAGACTTTGTTCTGGAGATAATTCTGCCCTTTCAGGTAGCCGCTCAAAAGAAGGTTTTTTTTAGGATACTTAGCAATGACCACTGGTTCTTTTTCCTCTTTGAAAGAAGACAGAAGGGAAAAAGCTGGGCTGTTAACGAAGTAAGCTGCAGCCTCTTCGGGCATCCCGAATGCAACCGGATGTTTGGGATCAAAATTCATCTTGAGGAGAGACCCGGGGCATGCGAATTCGGCCTGCTTGATATCTCTATCAGCTTCACGGTTCATAGGCTGCCAGATCTCCTTTAATACATTATGCGCTTGCACACCCAGCATCTCTGTGGCGAAAACAGAAGCGTAATTCAGCGTCACCAGAGTTCCACCTTCTTCTACAAACCTCTTTATGTTTCTCACTCCCGCCTCGGCTATACCTCCAACATACTGGGAGGGTATAGCGCCTGGTTTATGACCCTTGACAATGCGATCAGGAGATTGGGAGGGAATGACGATAACATCAAAACTCTTTCCCAAATCACCTGTTTTTACCTCGGCATCATGGATGTTGGTGAAAGGAAACTCAAATTGCTCAAAGAGCCACCGGGTCCACCCTTCATCCCTATTAACAACCCAGGATTTGTAAAGTGCCACCCTCGGCACCTTAAGCTTAAAGGTCTTCACCGCTACTCGCCCACCAGTGCTCCCTATGGTAAGGAAAAGCTCTTTTGCAAGTGACTCCATAAAAGACCTGGAGACACTCTTG
>SDBS01004201.1_pt1 | contig 14127 bp, 14 predicted proteins | sample 2277091 | NCBI WGS metagenome assembly SDBS01 (sample SAMN10404972, study PRJNA504765) | marine sediment metagenome | isolation source: marine sediment core GS10_PC15, 163 cmbsf | place: Arctic Ocean: Southern Knipovich Ridge | collected 2010
CCATTGAACCTGGTGATATGCATTCCATAATTACAACGTTTTTCCATAATCAGAAATACTTCAAAAATTTGCAGAAAAAAGCATTCAACTTCTCAAGATATAAAATATACGGTATATTAACCTCGAGAATTGCCCGTAATTTTTTCGATGTTTTTCCCTCTATTCGAGATCCACTCTCTTCTGAAGCTGTCAAAGAAATAGGCAAGGACTACAATATATCATTTCTTCCTTTTGATCTTTACCTCGTTAGTATGATCAGGGATATAGGAAAACTGGTTATTGGCGAAGTATTACCGGAAATTTTCAGTAAAATTGAAGAATTTTTCCGCTATCGAATAAGCGACTATAAGACAATTAATAGAATAGAAGCTAAACTATTAAAAGAGGAATTAAATAATGGAGATGAATATATAGATCACTCCTGGTTTGCTAAAGAGATTTTAAAGAAGATGGGGCACCATAATTTGTTCCAGGATGCTGTTCTCAATCACCATAAAGTGGAAGGCCACCCGACCAGGTTATCGGAATATTTAGCTCTATGTAATTCTTTGATCGTTAGAGAGCCTTTTGATGAGACCGATGAAGAAAATGCGCTTATCGCAAAGGTTGATACCGATGCATTGGATCGTTTTTTACGTAGATATTCTCTGGGAGAGGAAGAATTTCACCATATTTTGTCTGGTGTCGAAACGTTCATGAACAGTATTTCAGATTATCTGAACATTCAGAATTATGAAAGATCAGCACTGGGATTCAGGATAATGGATGAGCCTCAGACTGACAAATTGTATAGAAAATTAAACAACCTGGTTATGAACTTCCTCGGGTCACAGGATGAACCTGATCAAATCATTGTAATTAATAAGTTAGTCCGAAAATTCGACATGAGGATAAAGGATTCTTATAAAGTAGTTCATTATTTCTCATTTGACATTAAAGGGTCCACGCTTATTGCTCAGAAAAATATTGATGTGGTTGCAGATAGAATAATGCAGGAATTTCACAAATTTATTAAACAGATATTGAAGAAACATTTTCATAATGATTACCGCTTAATAAAGGAAGAAGGAGATTCATATATTGTTCAATTCTCTGATATTAACCACGCACTTATGTTATTCAACATCATCGAAAAATCGAAAGTAATTCTGTCCCATAAAACAGGTGTTCCCTTTGAATTTTACTATCATCTTCACTCCGGACATGAATCAAAGTTCCTGACTCTTGAGAAAGGAGAGAAGAAATCACTTATACTTGATGCTCTCGGCCACTTTAGTGATGAATTTAAAGTTCCCAATAAGCTGATAATATCCGCGGCTTCTTACAGTTTTCTCGACGAAAAAGATTGTGAAGGATTTGAGTTATATAAGATTAGTAGTAAAGAGAAGATACAGACATACTTCAATAGTGAGTAGATGTCATTCTAACAGCCGGATATTGATATGTTAAAAAAATACCATTCCATGGATCTTTTAATCGATATATATTGTATCGGCTTTGACGTCATCGATATAGAAATACTCACCATCTGCAGTATAATTAGTACTCCACAGGCACCCTGCTATTATCGATTCAATATTGTAATTATCATTTGAAAATCCCGAAGCGCTTACTGTTGAAACTCCGTCAATCCATAGACCGACCGCGGCGTCCCCGGCACCCACTTTTGTGTATATTTCAATAGAATGCCACGTATCGTATGACAGCACTTCGTTTACATAGAGGAGGTTCCACTGTGCTGTATTTGATGCATAGACAAGCCTGTATATCTGTAAATCATTCGAACTGCCCCGCATCTCGAGTGAAGCAAGATGTTCATTTCCCGTGTCGTCTTCTATATGGCCGATGACCCAGGTTCTTTCGGTTGACTGATTGATCATAGGGTAACTATCCGATGGTATATACACGTAAAACTGCAGGTAAACTTCATTACTGCCGGGAATCATTTTTTTTCCGTAACAATAATCTCCCGCGGTACTGCTTAGCCCGACTTTAAAACCATAAGAGCCGTTTCTGTTTGCGGCTGAATCGGCTGTGAATGTATTTCCTTCACTTAAGACTAAATTGTCCCACCCCGATACATCTCCGGTTTCAGCGTCAATAACAAAGAGCGGCTCTGAACTATTTTCTGTCACTCTGAATGTATGAGTTTCCGAACCCGCCCTGCTTCCGTCTGAGGTAAACACAACCACATCAAGCCTGTATACCCCAACTTCCAGGTCAGCAGGTGTGCTGTAACTTGATCCTGCAGCCAGGGTTTTTCCGTTTATGTACCACACATACACGACATTGCCGGTGTCAGGCGGTACAGAAGCTTCAACAGTCATAAATTCTCCTGCATCAAACTCAGCGATCTGGCCGCTCATGGTTACTTCTATCGGGTCGTTCATCACAAAGGTTATGTTTACCTGTATTCCGCCTTCAAGCTGATTTATCTCGTAAAACTCAAATACACCGTAAGTTGTCTGGCCATCAACCACTCTCACAACTTCAACTGCTCCCATAGCCGGCACATCGCCGTTAAGAAGCTGTACAACAAGAGTGTGATACCCTGTGGGTATATCATCAGCCGTATAGGCGGCTGCGCCCTCTGTTACTATCACAAAAGTTAGGTCTATGGGAGAGCCTGCGCCGGGGATGAGCTGTGCTGTGACAGAGGGGCCGGCTATTTCATCCGCGGTCCAGTTTACTGTAAAATCGACGGATCCAAGACCCTCAATAGGGATCATGGTGATGTTGACTGATTGTGACTGACCCGGGAACAGGGTGATAGCTTGTTCACCCATGCCTATGACCGTGCCTGCGGCGTTTTTGGCGTTGGCGGTGATAGTCCAGTAGCCCGGTTTTAGGTCTGAGGCCATGACAGGCGGCTGAGCGTCTGCGAAGCTGAAGACCGCTCCTTCAGGGCCTGTCCCTGAGATGTCATAACCCGCGGGTGTCATGTCGATATCGGGAAGCAGTGTTTTAGCCTGAAATGGTGCAGAGACGTCCAACAGGAGCGTGGCTTTTTTATCATTCATTGTTGTACAGAAAGTGAGGATGAGAATAAGGGTTATCAGGGCTGCAAAGGGCACGATTTTTGATGAAACAGGATTGATGGCTCTTTTTTTTCTGTGATTCCGGAAATGATTTTTTGCGCTCATTAAAGCACCTCCTGAATTTATTTCCTTTGCGTCTTTCAGCACTCGGGGAGGTGCTTTGCATAAATATTAGCAAACTGAATGCCAATTTACCATCTAACGGCATTTTTAATTTAATAAATTGTTATATAACGAATTAGATATTAACAGAAGAAAAAATAATGGGCTGGCTCATTCTTACAAATCAAATTATTGTAATTTACCTGAATATTTATTACAATATTGTGATTATAAAAGATGTATACCTTTTAACTGTCAAATCTGTGAAGAACTTTAAGATGATATTAAATCTACCTGAAAAGGAGAGCGATAATGACTTACCGGGAAATCCTGTACTCAACTGAAGGGCCGGTCTGCTTTTTGACCTTAAACAATCCGGCTAAAATAAACGCGCTGTCAAAGCAAATGATTGAGGAGATCACCGGGGCCCTCAGAAATGTTTCCGCTGATGAATCCGTCAAGGTGGTTGTCATCAAAGCTGCAGGTAAACATTTTTGTTCCGGTCACTATCTGAAAGAGATGACCGGAGGCGGGGTTAAAGAATATAAAGATATTTTTAATCAGTGCAACCGGATGATGCGCCTGATCCATGAAATTCCCCAACCGGTTATTGCGCAGGTACAGGGGATAGCCACAGCGGCAGGGTGCCAGCTTGTTGCATGGAGTGATCTGGCTGTGGCCGAAGAAAACGCCAGATTCGCTACACCCGGGGTGAAAATCGGCCTGTTTTGTACGGCGCCCGGGGCTGCTCTTGTCCGTGCGATAGGCCGCAAAGCAGCGATGGAAATGCTGTTGACAGGCCGGTATGTTTCGGCACAGGAGGCAAAAGAGCTGGGGCTTGTTAACCGTGTCGTTCCTATTGATGATCTGGAAAATGAAACAAGGAAGCTGGCCCTGCAGATCGCGGAAGCGAGCAGACATGTCCTGGCAATGGGAAAGCGGGGATTTTACGCTCAGGTCGATCAAACTGATAAGACCGCGCTCGATTATGCTGAGAATACGATGGCCCTGAACCTGTGCTCTGAGGACGCTCAAATCGGTATTTCGGCATTTCTGGAAAAGACCAGTCCGGAATGGGTGGATCGGTAAATAAAGCAGGCCGAAACCATATTGTTTTTTCTACTGCGGTTCCCCCGGGCGATATGTTACAATAAACGATAGACAATTTTTTTGCCATTAGTTGCCAATAATGGCATAGTAATGCCATGAAAATGGTCTCATCTGCTTAACACGATTGGATTGGTATTGAATTGTCAATCGGGTGATAAAGTAAATGTGGCGTAGGTTACAAGAATTTTATACATTATGGAAACTCTGAGATTGTGGGGATGGAGCACCTCTTAATAAACCTTCCGTGCTTAGGTCTTCATCGATTTCAGGCCAGTGGATACCGTAGCCTCCAGCACATTTCTCCCATTTGCTTCTTTGTCTAGCACTTGCATGAAGCAGTCTTGGATACCAAGCTAATGGAACTGTTATAGTACGTCCATCCATTAAGTCTACTGACAATGTATCAGCAGTAAAATAAATATCCTTAACCCGTTCATCTGATGCTGGTGCCAAAATACCCATGCCAAGCCTCCAACAATTTTTCTTGGTATTCTATTGCGAAAGATTCCAATTTATTCAATTCTTGTGGGTTGAATCCTATATTTCTTGCTAACTGTACTGGTTCCAGCCAAAATTTTGCTGAGTAATTTTCACGATCAATGTGAATATGTGGAGGTTCATTAGTCTCATGGCTGAAAAAATAAAAGCGATGTGGTCCAATTCTCAATACAGTCGGCATAGTCTAATTAATAAAAATTACAATAATTGTAAAATTATCTATAGATAGCTGTTATTTATATCTTATATTTACACTATATTACCAATTTAGTTTACATATGACAATGCTTTATTCTAATTCTTTTATCCGTATTATTATGCATTTGCCGTACTGTTCTACAAAATCTGAAAAGTGGTCGTTTACTATTCTTTGTTTGACATTTTGCTCTCCCGATTCGTCCCCGATGCAAGCATACGGTGTTTTCTCGGCAATCTTCTATAACAGAAATGTCTGTGTTGTGGTTATTGCCTTTAGAAATTGTTTTGGTAAAGAAAGTATAAGTGGCCAACAACCTGTTCCTACAATTCAGCTACCAACGAGAGCAGTTCATTACAGTTCTGCCTCATCTTTTTTAAGGATATAATTTTCAAAACGTTTTGAAAAATCAGTATATCGTGACCAGTAAAAAAAATATGGAATTAAACTAATTTTTGAGCCCCATGAGATTGAACCATTTAAAATTTCAGATGAAAGTGAGTGGGAAGATTTTGTAATTGACAATTCTTTCCACGCAGTGTAAGCTAAGGCCTTCAAAATTTTAAAATATCTTCATTAAATAAGGAGTAAAAAATGGACCAGCTTCCCTTTAAGCTAAGTTTCATGCACAGATTTAATCTTCATAAACTGCTGGGGCTGATAATGGACGATTATGACCTCAAGACAATAGCCCGTATATACGGAGTAAAGGTAAAAAAAATTAAAAAACTCGAAGAGACTTTTAACGTCAACATCTCCAGGCTCGCGGCGAATCTTAAGGACAAGATGCCCGAAAAACCGGCCCCTGCCGCGCCGTACCGTGTGATCGCCATCGGAGACTCTTTAACCAGTGACCGGCAGAGCTATATGAAAATACTGAACCGGCTCTGGAAGGATGATCAAAACCGTGAAATGATCGACTGCGCCATATCAGGTGATACCACGTCAATGGTCATGAATAGATTTTATTCCACTGCAATGAACCAGGAATTTGACTGGGCAATTCTGTTCCTGGGGACAAATGACTCCCGCGGGCCGGAGGATGAAGCCCGCATGACAAATGTAAGTTTTGAGGAATACAAGGCAAATATTCAATACTTTACAGAGACCCTGTTAAAAAGAAAAGCAAAAGTGATAAACGTCACTGTACCCTACGCGGATGATGAAGTGCAGAAGGCGTATTTTCCGGACACTAACTGGACCTATGATAAAAAACGCATGGATCAAAACAACAAATTTATACGGGATATGTCAAAACGCCTGGGTACCAATGTTGCGGATCTTGCCAAAAAGCTGAATGAGTATGATGGTGAAGTTATTGAAGAGGACGGAGTGCACCTGAATGGTGGAGCCCATTCCATGCTGTGTGAGCTTCTGCTGGAGATTCTTCCATAAAACCTTCTAAATCCAGAGAAAATACTCCGATGATATCAATTAGATTATATTGAGGGAGAGCCAAAAAACATGGGAGCGATTCAATGAAAAATGTTATTACATACAAAGAATTTATTGGATCAGTCCACTTCAGTTCAAATGACAGTGTGTTTTTTGGGAAAATATGAGTGCCATATTATTCATTATGGACTATAGTATGTACGTACATTTTTATGTACATGAGGCAGTAGTATGAAGACAATTACAGCAAGCAAAGCGCGTTCCGGACTCTTCAATTTACTCAAGATGACGATCAGAGGCCATCGGCAGGTCCGTATCACTTCAAAAGAGGGTAGTGTTATCCTTATATCTGAGAATGATTATGAAAATTTAATTGAAACACTTGAGCTCTTATCAATACCGGGATTCAAAAAAAGTATCCAGGAGGCAGACATAGAAATTGATAAGGGTGAAACTTATTCAATAGATGAAGTTTTTAGTGAATAATGCAAAAATATGAAGTTCGTATAACGAAGGGAAAAAATTGATCGGGGATCTGGCAGGGAATTATTCTATCGGATTAAATCTTCATGATCGTATTGTTTATGGTATTGATGAAGATGAAAAAATTGTATATGTAAAACGTGCCAAAACACATTATGGTAAGTGATCATCACTGACTTTCATAAACCCATTAGGTCATCAAAGATCTTAATAAAAAAATTGTATTCATTGTCGGCCCAAGTCGTTTATTACAGAGGGCTGCTCACCTTCAGTACCCTTGGCGTGCCGGCGAGGGAAAAGCTGGTGCAGTCCATTCTAGACGATCAGTGACGTGGTGTATATTCTTCTGAAAGGGTTTCGACAGAAAGGCTATTCCCTGCAGGTCAGGATCCTCGGAGAGTACAGTAACCATGAGATATTTCATCTTGTAAAGTTCTACAATGAAAAGAATTTATAATACAATTATTTTCCAGCGCTGTACAGCACAGGCCACATCTTCTTTCATCGGAGTACAGTAAATGATATTAGTCCGATTTTTCTAAGAAACTTGATACACCTTTCTGAGACTTAGGATGTCTTTTGTGATAAGGTTAACGAGCATTTTCTCATTCTTTATTTTTATTGCTTCCACAATAGCTGCGTGGCTTCCGCTGTAATAATCCAGATAAGAGATGGGTTCTTTGTCATAAAAATACTGGGCAGTTGCCCGCCAGAGTAATCCGAACGTTTTTTTAATCATATCGGTTAATAGCAAGTTACCGGAACACTGCGCTATTTTGAGATGGAATTCCATATTTGTTTTCCACCACTCTTCCATCAATGTGGTTTTCATTTCTATAGCCGTATTTTCTTTCTGAATAAGATGCTCAAGTTGCTCGATGTCACGCTCTGTAATTTTTTGTATGGCCTCTTTCGCCCCGCTCACCTCCAGTATTACCCTGGTATGAATCGCATCGCTGATTTCTTTTACTGATAACTGAACGATCTGATATCCCGCACGCGGTATGTTCTGTAAAATGTCGTCTTTACAGAGCTCTATCAATGCTTCACGAATTATTGCCTTGCTTGCACCGAACTCATCGGTAAGGGAAGTTTCAGTGAGTAATCGATTTCGTGGATATTGGTTTTTAATGATCTTATCGAATATTTTCTGATAGATTTGTTTTTTTAGCGATGTGTTTTTCATGATCGAGTGAATATCCCTCAAATACAATACGCATTACATCATGTATATTTGTGCAGAAGAGATCACGGTACTATTATCTACTTTTCTCAATTGCTAAAAAAAAAGCTTGACATGAAATACTAATCATGTTACGATTATAATCAGTAATCATATTACTGTCAATATTAAAAAATATTTTTTTTCCACAAATAAAAGAAAGCAGAAGAAAAGGTGTGCATGACCCTTTTTCTCTTTAGTTTTTGTGTCATAGGTTCCCCTCCTGAAAAGGGGAGATATAACATAGATTTTCCGCTTCGTTGCCGGAAACGTATAATTAATACTCGGATGCACCGTATCTTTTCTATGTGTCAGTTTTTAATATTAAATTAATAGGAGGGTGTGAAAATGAACACATCAATGAAACGCTTTTTATTTTTGGTATTAGCTGTGCTTATGATGATTCCAACGTTTGCGCTCGGGGAAAAGAAGGAAGAAGTTCCTGATGAGGAATATGTCTATATCGGCGTATCAGGACCCTTTACCGGGGATTATGCTGAATATGGTGAATATTTCCGCACTGCCACTATCATGGGCATGGAGAGAATTAATGAACGAGGCGGTATACGTGGAAAGAAGTTGAAACTTGTTTTCGAAGACAGTAGATCGGATCCAAAAGAATCCGTTCTGGTAGCACAGAAGTTTGTGTCAAATAAGAAAATTATAGCTGTTGTTGGCGATTTCACCAGCTCGGCTTCCATGGCTGCCGCGGAAATTTACAATTCCGGTGAGCTTACACAGATTTCTCCAACGGCTTCTCATCCCGAATATACAAAAATCGGTAAATTCAGCTTTCGTGCTGGAACAACCCAGGAAGTGGAAGGTCCGGTTATTGCTGAATGGGCGGTAGGAGAGCTTGGTTATAAAAAAATATCCACTATCTATATAAACAATGACTGGGGTATTGTTGCAAATAAATATTTTGTGCTGAAAGCAAAAGCACTGGGAGCGGACGTTGTATTGGAGGAGCCATATCTTGGTGGTGAAAAGGATTTTGCTGCAATCATTACAAAAATCAAGCATCAGAATTCTGAAATGGTGTATCTTGGGACTCCCTGGGCTGATGCCGGTGCAATTGCGACGCAAATGAGAAAAGCCGATTTCAGTCCAGCATTAATGGGTGCATCGATACTGGGAACGGAGAAAATAATTGAAATGGCAGGACCTGCGGTTGAAGGGATGAAGGCTATTACGAATGTTACATCATCTGTTTTTCTCAATGATTATCGAAAAAGATGGGAAAAAGAACCTCATTCCGATCACTGCGGACTTGCCTATGACGCGCTGATGCTTCTTGCGAACGCCATTGAAACAGGGGGGTTCGATCGTCTTGAAATACGTGATGCTCTTGCAGAGACTGAGGGCTTTGAAGGAGTAACTGGCGACTTCAGTTTTGATGAGAACAGAAATCCCATAAAAAGTGTCTCAAGAATCATGGTAAAAGATGGAAAATGGGTAAGTGCTGTTGAATAACGTATATGGAGGAATGCGGATTTCTTCCGCATTCCTCCAATCAATCATGATGCTGTCATCAAGGCTGGTATAGTAAAGGCCCATGAATGCTTGTTGAACAACTTTTAAACGGATTGGCTCAGGGGGGCATTTATGCTCTCGTTGCAGTTGGACTTGCATTGATATTTGCACTGCGGCTAACCACGTTTGCTCACGGTGAAGTGTTTATGATTGGCTCCTTTGTGGGCTATACAATTATTTCCCTTTTAAAAATCAATCTGATTCTATCCTTTGCTGCCGCATTGTCTGCAACCGCCTTACTGGGCATTCTCATTGAATTCATAGGGTTTAGGCTGTTGCGTAAATCGCCTCATATATCCTCGGTTTTGGTAACGATTGGCTTTTCAATAGTGCTGATGAATCTGGCACAGCTTATCTGGGGTGCGGAAACAAAATCCTTTCCCTTCCATGTCGTTGACCTGGGCCAGATCAGATTAAGACAGCACAATTTCTCAGTTATGCAATTAATTGTGTATGCAATTACAATAAGCATGCTTGTATTCCTTTATTTTCTTCTTTATCGTACCAAAATTGGTAGAGCAATTCGTGCTACAGCACAGGACCATGAGGCAGCATTTGTTCTTGGTGTAAATATCAATAAGATATACGCATTCACGTTTAGCCTTGGGTCATCTCTCGGCGGTCTTGCCGGAATATTGGTTGGGCTCTATTATAATGCAGCATACCCCACTATGGGAGCGCTGATAGGATTGAAGGCATTTTGTGCCTGTATACTCGGAGGCCTGGGGAGCATTCCCGGTGCAGTAGTTGGGGGAATCCTGCTTGGTCTTATCGAAAACCTTTCTGTTGCCTATATATCAGCCGGGTACAGGCATGTTTTCTCATTTGTGATACTCATTTTGGTACTGGTGATCAAGCCGTCAGGCTTGTTCGGGAAAAACAATATTGTAATAGGCGGCTAACAGCTATGTCCAGGTTGTTTAAAGAAATAATTTATTTTTTTATTCGGAACTCGATAATTCTTGGTATCCTTATTTTATTATTGGTCCTTCCATTATTTTTACATAATCCATACATATTAAGAATTATTATCCTCATCGGCATATATGTTATTCTTACTTCCAGCCTCAACCTGATTGTTGGTTACACAGGGATTTATGGTATCGGTCATGTTGCATTTTATGGTATTGGTGCCTACGCTTCTGCGATTATTGTTATGAAAGCCGGTGTTCCGGTTTGGGCGGGGATCTTTTTTGCCGCACTTGTTGCAGGGGTGTGCGGACAACTCATTGGCAGGCTGACGCTTCGATTAAAGGAAAAGTTGTTTGTCGCTCTTGTAAGTCTTGGCTTCAGTATAATTGTAATGCTCATTTTCCTCAATTGGATGAAATTGACCAACGGGCCTTTGGGGATATCCGGTATACCGGCACCTGTTTTTAATGGACAGCCTTTTAAGACACTCACCCCATATTACTACTATATCTTTTTTCTGAATTGTATCATTATTTTCCTTTTATCAAGACTTGTTAATTCAAGATTTGGCAGGGCATTAAAGGCCATTCGGGAAGACGAACTGGCGGCAGCTGCAAACGGAGTCAACACCTCATACTACAAAATTGCAGCCTTCACCATTGCGGCTGCCATGGCAGGTATTGCCGGCGGGTTTTTCAGCCATTACATACGATTTATTTCACCTGATTCTTTCTGGTTCATGGAATCATTCGTTATGCTTGCCATGCTTGTTTTTGGTGGACGGGGGAATCTTTTCGGACCTATTGCAGGCGTCGTTACGCTTACCTCTGTCACAGAGATGTTCAGAATTTTTGTCGATTACAGAATGATAATTTACGGAACTTTATTGATATTTACTATGCTCTTCCGTAAGGAGGGGCTTATGGGGGGAAGAGAATTCTCACTAAAAATAAAATGGCCTCCAGAAAAAGAAAAGGTTTTTACGGTTGGTGATAGATTCCTCGATATTAAGGATGAGTAAGAACATGGCGCTTCTTGAGATAAAAGAATTGAGTAAGGAATTCGGAGGGTTACGGGCAATGCACAATGTATCCTTTGATGTACGTGAAGGAGAAATAGTGAGTGTCATTGGTCCGAATGGTGCCGGGAAAACGACGTTATTCAACTGTCTTACCGGATATCTGAAAACAGATCATGGGGAGACATATTTTTCAGGGGAGAATATAACAGGAAAGAAAACATATCAAATAAATTACCTTGGAATCGCCCGAACATTTCAGCAAATTCGGCTTTTTTTAAATTTAACCATTATGGAAAATATGTTGATCGGGATGCACTCGAAAACCAAAACAGATATTTTCTCTTCAATAATCAGGCCGAAATGGGTTCATGAAGAGGAGGTCGAATCAAAGAAAAGAGTCCTGGAAATACTCGATCTTTTTCAGGAACGGCTATTACCGAGAGTAAATCAGAAGGCCATGATGCTGTCGTATGCAAATAGGAGGCGTTTGGAATTGGCCAGGGCCCTTGCGTCAGATCCAAAATTGCTCTTGTTGGATGAACCTGTGGTGGGCATGAACCCGTATGAAACACAAATCACCATAGATACCCTGTTTAAAATTCGTGACATGGGACACACCATTTTGGTTATTGAACATGATATGCGTCTTGTTATGTCATCATCGGATCGGATCGTTGTTCTTGATCACGGTGAAAAAATAGCAGAGGGAAACCCTGAAGAAATACAAAACAATGAGCTGGTCGTGGAAGCATATATGGGGAGAGTTTCAAAACATGCTTAAACTGACAGGGGTATCGACAAAATACGGAAGGATTCAGATCCTGCATCGAATAAACTTGGAGGTTCATGAGGGAGAGCTCGTCAGTCTTCTCGGAGGAAATGCATGCGGGAAAACCACCACTATGAGAACGATATTGGGACTTGTGAGGCCATTTGAAGGAACCATTGAGTTTAAGGGTGAAAGAATCGATCATTTGAATCCTGCAGCAATAAGCAGAAGAGGAATTGTGCCTGTACTGGAAGGAAGAAGGATATTTCCAGAATTGACCGTTGAAGAAAACTTGGAAATGGGCGCCTACCTTCGTAAGGATAAACGAGAGATTAAAAATGATATACAAAAGATGTATTCCATGTTTCCGATCTTGTTTGAGCGAAGGCGGCAGGCTGGAGGATCGCTCTCCGGTGGTGAACAGCAAATGCTGGCTATGGCACGGGCAATGATGGCGAGGCCAGTATTACTGATTATGGATGAGCCGTCGATGGGGCTTTCACCTGTTCTGGTTGAAAATAACTTCGAGCTTATTCAGAGGGTCCATAAGGAGGGGCTTTCAATCCTCCTTGTCGAGCAAAATGCAAATATGGCGCTGTCAATCGCTGATAGGGGGTATGTGCTGCAGGTGGGTGAAATAGTCCTTTCTGGAAAAGCAGGGGATTTGAGGAACAATCCGGCAATGAAAAGAGCCTATTTAAGCACTGCGATGCGTTGATCAACTGATGTAAATCTTTTAATGAATATATCTCGGACAAGGGGCTTAGAGGATCGATGACAAAGAAAGAAAGAATTACGGCAGCGTTAACAGGAGGAGACGTTGATCGAATCCCGGTTTCAGCATGGAAGCATTTTCCGGTTGACGACAGGGATGCTGAGGGACACATACGTGCCTTTCTTGATTTCCAGAGGAAGTATGATTGGGATTTTATGAAACTCATGTTCAGCAATTCCTTTATCCTTGAGGACTGGGGTGTTGTTTTCGGAGGGTATGACACTACAGAGGGATACAGCCTCACACGTAAATATGCGATCAATTCAAGGGATGACTGGAAAAAATTGAAAGTACTTGATCCGTACGGTGGTGCTTTGGGTGAATTAATCAAGGTGGTGCGGGGCATAAAACGGGATATAAACGATAATGTGTTTAAGCTCGCAACGATTTTCTGTCCGCTTATGCTGGCATATCTCCTTGCCGGTGAAAGAATTGAACTGGATTTTAAACAAAACTCCGAGTGTGTGCACGAGGGATTGGAATACATCACCCAGTCAGTGATCAAATTTGCAGTTGCCTGTTTAGAATCCGGAGCGGAAGGAATTTTTTTCGCAACCAAATTTGCATCAACCGACTTCATGAGCCGTGAAAAGTATGCGGAGTTCGGACATTTTTATAATATGAGGGTTTTACAGGCAATTAAGGATTTATCTCATTTCACAATGCTGCATATTTGTGGAAAAAATATCATGTTTGACGACTTTCTCGACTACCCGGTTGATGCAATCAACTGGGATGACCGCGTAACAGAACCATCGCTCGCTCAAGCACGGATAAAAACAGACAAATGCCTCATCGGCGGTATCGATAAGCTGGGTGTCGTCAGGTCGGGAAAACCGGAGGATGTTATGAAAGAAGCCGTGGATGCAATCAGTTCTGCTGGGTATAATAATTATATACTTGCTCCGGGCTGTGTACTTCCTATAGATACCCCGGAAGAGAATATTTTTGCTTTACGGCGGTCTGTTGAAAAAACCGGATAAGTTATGAGCGCACTGCTTCTCCTAGGGATAAACTCTTGCTTATCCTCGTGAGTCACTCCTTTATCAATAAACCATACGCGTGATCCTATT
>SDBS01004203.1_pt1 | contig 14125 bp, 11 predicted proteins | sample 2277091 | NCBI WGS metagenome assembly SDBS01 (sample SAMN10404972, study PRJNA504765) | marine sediment metagenome | isolation source: marine sediment core GS10_PC15, 163 cmbsf | place: Arctic Ocean: Southern Knipovich Ridge | collected 2010
TTTGGGAGGGTTTGGTTTCCCTCGAGCGTGAGGTAGTTCGAGTCGCTCCGTACCAGGTTTTGATTGTCCCTATGCTTCAGATCGGCATAGGGGTCTAACAGAAGAACATGTTTTGCACCTCGGTCTAGCAGACTTACACATAAACCAAAGTACCCACCATAACCCAGAACCAGAACCCTCTTTTGTTGAAAAGTCTCTCCCTGGGATTGCAAAGCAGATTCATAGCGCCCAGCCGCTAATTCAGGCTCTCGAGTTTCTAGCCCGGGCTCAATTCCATATGAAAAACTCATCATCCATTGGACAATTTGTTTCGGTAATAATCGTCTCAGCAGACGCAATGCAACGTAGTTAACCCTCGCCAATTACTCCTCAACCTCCTCGATCGGAGCGAGCAGCCAGACCAGAACTTTGTCAAATTTCCCAACCGGCTCATAGTATTCCAGAATGGGGATAGTGACTTGCTCCACCCAGGCATCGTTCTCTTCTCCAAAAGAAACTTTCGAGCCCTGAAATACGATATACAGTGGGTCACTCACGATCATACTGAAACGATGATTCTCTAAATCACTGCGGAACTGATCGAAATACTCCGAATTTTGTGACATTGCTCGATTCATGACATGTTTTAACTCGAACTCCATCACCAACGGGACGTCAGTAATCTCACCGAATGTCAGCAGTTGTCGTTGATCTAGGAATAATACCTCGCCCTTATCCGCTGCCTTGCTGATTTCGTTTCGGATGCTCGCCAGTGCCTCTTTCGCATCCCTTTCCGATGGGCCCTCAAGGCTCTGCCCTGCCCTCGTATTCCCCCAAATGGGAATATCGATACTCTGGCTGTTATAGGAAAGATTCAAAATTGGCATAAACCATACAATGGTCATGATCGCCCATACATAGCCTGGCAATTTTGTCGGTGCACTAATCTTCCAAACGATTGCCCCGACAAATAGAACAAGTAAAACCAGAAGCATGTCCAGGTTGTGAAGATTGCTGCCACCACCAATCTTTACACTGGCAACCAATCCAACACCTAGAAAACCAATGAAACCAATTAGGATGGCCACAATTTGGATCGCATCCAATTGCAAGTATCTGCTCACACCCACCCAAATCAGGTAGACCAGTAATGGACCGATAGCATATGTTAATCCTGGGACAACTCCTGTCGGATTCGTCGCGCTGGACCAGAGCCTATCCCACAATAATGGTTGGCTGAGGGAGGTGGAGTAAATGGCATCGGGGCGGGGGAAGGCGGCATTCATAATTAGCAGTGAACTGGCAGCGCCTAGGATGCCAGCAATTCCCAACATGAACGGGCGCTTAAGGCGGTTAAGCAAAGGCTTCGCAGCTGGTTCATCGAGTAATGCCAGGATGCCAGCCCAGACGGGCGGAGCGACCATCCAAGTCCAACGGCTCAACCCGGCATAAAGGGCTGCTACGAAAGTAGCCAAGATCGATTGCCTGGGTTTCTTGGGATCATAACCCCAAACAAGGATAACCGCGGAAAGGATCAGAGGGGCGTATATGGGTCCTTGTGAAATAAATACGAAGCTCCACAGGGTTAGCATCCAACGCCATGGTTTTGATATTTGAGTGTCTCTTCTGAAGAATACGGTTGCACCAAATAGAAGATATGGAAACGTCCATAGAATTCCATCCCAGAATCGCATTCCCTCAATTGTGATGTTTGGGAAGACCAAGAATGGAAGTCCCCAAAGTCCATGACGCCCTGGGGTTAGGTAGGTAGGGTAAGTGAACTCACCTACAATCGTGTATCGATCTCGTCCAAAATAAAGAGAGTAATCCCACAAGCGATTGCCTTCAGACCATCCAAGAGGAAATGGAAGATCGGTGACAAGGAGGAACCGCTGCGAAATCGTTAGGATTGTCGTTATGATTAGGCCGCTGATAGCCCAGCGGAACCAAAGATTTCCAACCCGAGGGGGAATAACTATTCCTGCAATCAGCCCGAAAAGAACAATGAGCGAAAGGCGAAAGGTGGGATGATCGAAACGCCAGCCCCAAGGGCCTTGGAGCAAGATCGCCGGAAATATGATTAGGCCTGTGACCATCACCCAGGTCAGAATTGGCTTTCCATCAAACAGCTTGGTCACTCGGTGCAGCCACTCATCTACTCGTTCTGGCTTCACGAATCCCGCAATTGCTACTCCGAGCACACCCATCCCCCCAATCCCGTAAATGATCAGACCGAGTCCCCATTTCTGCGAGAAGTTTCCCAGAAATTCTCCCCCACCAGTTCCCAAGCCGCGCAGGATGAGTTCGTTCGCACCCAGACCAAACAATATCCCAAATGAGAGCCATGCAAGGCGGCTCCATATGGCGCGATGCTCAATCTTTGTGCTCATCGCTTCCCCTCATCAGGTGTTCGGTTCTCAGAAGGGCGCTCATATTCAAGGACTTTTCCGACCCACAATACTCCAGGAAGACTGACAACCAAGAAAATTAAGCGCGAGAGCAATGCTAAGGCCGAAGCTTGTTCTACCGCCGTCCCTAGTTGAGTGTACAGACCGACAACTGCCAATTCCCGAATGCCATAGCCATTTATTGACAAGGGGATGATGGTTAAATAATACGTAAGCGCCGAGGCACCTACAACATCACCCAACGTAACACTCATGCCTAAACCATGCGCAAGGATCCAGATGGCCACAAAGTTTACAAAGATCCCCATCCAAGAGGTTAGTAGTGCAAAAAACAAACGTTGCGGCTGACTCGCCCAGAGTTTGACTGCTGAAGATAAGTGAGCAAAAGATGTACGAAAGAATTTAGAAATACGTGGTGAGATGCTAGAAATGCTCCCGCCCAAGACCAAGGTGGAATCGAAAAGGGACCCAACAAGCGGGGCGCTAAAGGGAAGTGCTGCAAGCATGCCAATTGCACCAACGATGCGATCGACCACAACAGATGCTACAGCAGCGACGCGATTCTCCGTCTTCTGGATTAGCCCTGCAATTTTAACAACATCACCCCCAACCATGCTCGGCAAGAAATTCGATACAAACAGGCCAGAGTAAACCAATTTGAGGGCACCAGAGTACGTCAAGGGAATTCCTTGTGCAGTAACCAATAATAACCACCTAAATGCATGAATTGCATGCCTAAGTGCAATCAACAGGATGCTTGCTACCACATGCCAAACTGATAGCCTGCCAATTGCTCCTATGATTGCGGACCAATCCTGACGGTTCAACAACCATATTAAAAGAATGATGGAAAGGACTGTTCCTGCATACCTAATCTTCCATGACCATCCGTGCGGTCGTCGGGAAGGGATCTTACGCATTTAAATCACCACTTAAGCTGTCGAATGTGGTTGCCAATGTCTCAATGAGCTCAGCACCGAATCGATCGGCCGCGGGTTTATGTGGAACATCCAACCAATAGACTGGTGCCATGATCAGGTTCTCATGAAGCAACTTTCGCTCTTGGTTTCTCCATACGCTCAACCAGTCATCGGGTAGTCCTGTGTTAGCGCACTTATCCACAAGAGTACAATAGTGTCTCACCTCATAGAAATTCATATCAAGAAGTTCTTCTACTACTTGATCCTCGGCTAGTGCAGGAGTGAGAGATAATTGATCCTGATCTGACTTTCGAAGGAGAATGACAGCAGCAAGTTTGGCTTGATTTGCCCATTCATGGTTCGGCCAAAGGCGATCCACAGGAAGTCGGACCGGCCACTTTATTCCATCCTTCGTCAGCCTTCGCAACCGGCCAAAAATACATAATCTCAGCTGCTCCTCGCGCGTCAGTTTGTTCCCCAAATCAGGGATCCAATCCAAGATGTCCAAATACAAATGCGATCTTGTGAGGTAACCCAGAGTGCTCATATGCGGGGCAACAAAGAGGTAATCATCTGCATGGAGCTGCCAGTCCGACCCACCATAATGTAATAGGAGAGAGCTTGTGGTGGTTTTTCCGGCCCCGCCTCTCCCGGTGAAAATCAAACTATGTGCGTTTTTGACTACTGCGGATCCATGCAACATGAGTACGTTCTGGCGACTAGATAAGAATCGGATGGTGGGATGGAGAAGCATATGGTGAACCATGGGAATAGCCCACCTATTTCCAATTGCTTCAATTTCGACCTTGGATGGACTAAAAACGATGCGGTAAGCCCAACGCGCCAACAGCTTATGTGAGTGGAATTGAAATCCCGTGGGAATGCTGCCGAAAGATGTTGACCTTCGCCAGCGCAGAATGATATGACTTGCTGCAGGCGCCGAAGCCCCTTCAGCGGATTGAAACTCCTTTGAATAAAATTCAGAGAAAGAGGGATCCTCACTTTCGATATTGAGGCCAATTAGATCGTGAAAGTTAAATTCAAGGTGTTTTATCATTTCGTGGATGCCTGCAGCAGCACATCCTGATAGCTCTCAGCAACGTTATCGATGTCAAAGCGTTTCGCAATTTTGCGACTCGATTCCTTTAAATTGTTGAGACGCTCATGGTCTTCAAGGCACCACCTTAATGCATCAACGAAACACTCCCCATCACCGATTGAACACAATCGTCCGTTTACACCGTCCTCAACCAGATCCACCAATCCTCCAGCCTTGTTGGCGACAATTGCCAATCCTTGGGCCAATGCATGGATACCCACTACAGGTAACCCCTCAGATAAGGAGGGCATGGTCAGTATGTCACTCACACCCAAAAGATCCCAGACTTCATCACTGCTAACCCAACCTGTTATTTTGATTCGACCATCAAGATTGTATGCCGTAATCATTTCTTGAAGGAGTTGTCGCTGAGGGCCATCCCCGATCAGTTTACAGGACCAACTCATATTCGTGATTTTAGCCAGACATTCAATCAAAAATGGTAGGTTTTTTTGGGGTTGGAATCGACCAGCAAATACGATTCTTGGTGTGTCTCCTGCTGTCCTCATCGACGATTGGGCAGAAAGTCTTACGCCATTCGGGATGACATCGATTGGAATGTTGTAGTAAGCCTGGGCCAAATCCCTGGTATAGGTGCTTACAGCAACGACTTTGGCGGCATGTTTCCATATTGGTGGTGTGAAAGGATAAACAAGCCGAAACCATCGATCAGTTTTATCTGGAACACCCCCGGGAACATCTCCCAAATGCGTAGTCAATACATAGGGTACTCTGGTGAAGAAAGAAAGCAGACGTGCAAGCACGCCGGTAGGGACCGCGAAATGAACATGCATGATTTCGGGTTTCCAGCTGCGTATAAGGCGGATTCCTGGGAAGATTCCACGGATGATGTACAACGCCATAGACGAAAATGTTGCAATTGATAGATCCTTTCGACCCGTCGGGGTCCTTACGACTAGGTATCCATCAATTTCTTCTTCGAATGGGAGCCCAACAGCATGAGAAGTGAGCAGGCGCACCTCATGACCCAGGGAGATAAGTGCTGCACATAGATCCGCACATGCGCGCCCTCCACCTCCACCGACAGGGGGATACTCATAGTTCAATACAAAAATCTTCACAAATCACACGTGCCTAGGATGCTTCGAGCTCGCCAACCTTATCAACCACCCTGCTTGCATTGATGATTTCCCGAATTGAATATGTTGGTTTGGCCTGAGATTCGTGATAGGTTCGAGCGAGAAGTTCGGCGATCAGACCCATTAATATGGATTGGAAGCCTAAGATAAAGAGTATGGTGGTCATTAACAGCAGCGGCGAACGGATTAAGTGCTCATCGTATTCAATTCGACGGTACACCAATATGCCCAACATGACAAAACTGGCTGCTATCAGGCCAATCCCAGTGCCTCCGAAAAGATAGATGGGGTTATTGGCGAAACTTATGAGGAATTTTACTGTGAATAAATCCAGAATCACCTTTACCGTTCGTTCAAGCCCATACTTCGCCTTGCCGAATTTGCGAGGATGATGTTGCACTGGGATTTCGATTATTTTTGCACCAACCCATCCTGCGTATGCCGGGATAAAGCGATGCATCTCCCCGTAAAGGCGAAATCCTTGTAATACCTCCCGCTTATATGCTTTCAACGTACAACCGTAATCGTGCAACGGCACTCCGGTGACCTTTGAAATTAGCCAGTTTGCTACGCGTGAAGGAAATCTCCTGGAAAATTTGTCTTGCCGGTTGGTGCGCCATCCGGAGACAACATCATATCCCTGCTCGATTTTTTCCATCAAGAGAGGGATATCCGCAGGATCGTTCTGTTGATCGGCGTCGATCGTAACAATGACATCTCCGACTGAATGATCGATGCCGGCAGCGATTGCCGCGGTCTGTCCAAAGTTTCTCCGAAAAATGATTACTCGAGTGTGATCTGGATCCTGGTCGGCCAATCGCCTTAACTCATCCCCGCTTCCATCGGTGGAGCCGTCATCCACGAATATCAGTTCGTACTCTCTGCCTTCCAACGCCTTCGCCAAGGTTTGGTGCAAAGGAATCAGGTTTTCCAACTCGTCATACACCGGGATAACAACTGATATCTCCACGCTATTCACCTTCCACCTGCCCCTCATAATTCTGAGCCCTGGAAACATGATCCAGGAAATGATTATTTAAGATCTGTGCGAATAAGAGGTTAACTATTCCACCCCGCTTGCATTACTATTTAAAACAGCCGTAACACCCGTCTCCCATCGATGCCAATCATCGAAATTCTGCTCAAGAATTTGCAGACCTTCTCCAATTGGCTCCAATCCAACAGCTTCCATATCTGCATCAAGCATAATACGTGCGAGTTGCTTATACGTAATTTTTGGCTCCCAATTTAACTTTTCTCTCGCTTTGGATGAATCGGCCACAAGGCTATCCACCTCCGTGGGGCGGAAATAGCGCGGATCGATTTTGACATATTCCCTCCAATCCATGCCAGCATATTCAAAAACTTCAACTACAAATTCTCGAATGGTTGGCGCCTCGCCTGTGCCAATAACAAAATCTTCTGGCGAATCCATTTGAAGCATCTTCCACATGCCTTCAACGTACTCTGGTGCATAACCATAATCTCGACGTGCATCGAGATTTCCCAGATACAATTTCTTTTGTTCTTTGTTGAGTATCCGCGCAACAGCACGCGTGACCTTTCTAGTCAGAAAAGTTGGACCTCGTCGCGGGCTTTCATGATTAAACAGGATGCCGTTCACCGCGAACATGTCGTAAGCTTCTCGATAATTGGTCGTTATCCAATAGGCGTATAGTTTGGCAATTGCATAAGGGCTTCGGGGATGAAATGGAGATTTCTCGTTCTGGGGGGGCGAAGTGCTGCCATAGAGTTCACTAGTCGAGGCTTGATAAAAGCGAGAATCAATACCACTTCTTCGAATAGCCTCGAGAATTCTGGTCGTTCCCAAGCCTGACACCGAGCCGGTATATTCAGGCATATCAAAACTCACTTTAACATGTGATTGCGCGCCAAGATGATAGACCTCATCCGGTTTTACGTTGTATATCAGATTCGTGAGCTGTTCACTATTGGAGAGATCCCCGTAGTAAAGGAACAATCGAGCTGATGGGTCGTGGGGATCTTGATAAATGTGGTCGATCCGCTCGGTATTGAATGTGCTCGCTTTTCTTATCATTCCATGCACTTCATAGCTTTTGCTAAGCAGGAACTCCGCTAGATATGAACCATCCTGACCCGTAACACCCGTTATCAAGGCCTTAGGCATTTCTTTCTCCTGTCATGTAAACGTCGTCACAATCAATTTCAAAATTCAGCCGCTGAATTATACCCTGCGGCATGATCAGGTCAAGTAGATTCATTTGTATTTCGAAATCTATCATAAATCAAACTGCCCACCACCAAGAGGATTGAGAATCCACCGATGAGCGTGAGTGTCTCCCATAAGTTCAATCTAGGTAATTGATAGTAGCGTCCCGCTTCCCAATGAATGAATGCCAAGGTTGCGAAGCCAACAATGAGCGTAACTCTGCCCAACCAAGGATTGTGATTGTCTTTGGCAGAAAATAACGTCCATGCAATTACGATTGCCTGAATACTCAAAAAAATGGCCCTCCAGCGCGGGTTATCCCACATTCTTCCCGCGTCACGATATGACGCAAAGATCACTGCAATCCAAAGGACCAAAACAAAATATCTCGAGAGCTCCCGCTTTGCTGATTTCGTCAATATCAGGAACGGTGCGAGGAGAAGAAACGGCAATGTGATGAACCATCCAAGTGCACGCAGCGAGACAATGATCCTTATTAATGGCGCGCTCGAAGAATCCATTAACGCCGCGGGCAAGAAGGGTTGAACAATGCCATACATTGTGGCCAGTGGCATTTGGCTCCATTCGGGGACTAGCCCAAAGACTTTCTGCACCCATCCTGAGCCTTCGGTAAGCAGATGAAGCTGATATTCTGCACCACTTGAGAACCACCAAGACAAGAGCTCAAGCGCATTTCCTCCTGGGCTACCGGGGATGTTCGTCCACCCTCGTATCGTTAAAAATATTCCGGCCAGCCCAAGTGCCAATATTGAACCAGTTGCCCAGATCTTCTGACGACCTTGCACACGACCCTCCCAAATCCATGCAATTGCTAATATACCGATGAGAACTAACGAAAAAGGAGGCGAGAGCATCAAGGCGATGAGAACTGCAATGACGATGTGGAGTAACCCGGCCTTGGTCTCTTCACTGCGAATTCGTGAATATCCATCTAATCCAATTGCCAAGGCGGCGATGAGAAAGGGTTCTCTCATCTGGGAAGCGCTCAGCAAAACTGCTTCTGGATATAGAGCGACGATCCAAGCGGCTGCTTTTGCTATGCGGCCCCCAAATATCCTCTTTGAGGAAGACCATGTGTAGAGAACTGCAAGGGAGCCAAAAGCAGCTGTTAGAAGGATGACGAGCAGTGGCCTGTGCCTATCAGGAGAAATGACTCTATATATCGAAGTGCTGATAAAGTGCAAACCACCATATTGATCACTCAGATCAGAATCCGTCCACGCCGAAATCAATGGCGCATCGGAGATGGCAAAACGCCACGCATCTTTATCTCGTTCATATGCATCTCTATAGATATATCCAGTGAGATGGGGTTTTGAATCCTGATATCCAAAGACCGGCAATGACGCAAATAATCCAACTCCAACCACAAGTCGAATTCCTATTGCGACGATCAAGGCGGTTTGCAGCCATGAAGGCGGGGATAGCGTCGAAATCGATCTCCAACCAAACCGTAGCAATATCGCAGCAAAGGCGCTGACTAAAGAATAGGCAATGACGCCTGAAAGACTGAATCCACCTTCATCGAAGAATGATAATGCAATCCCAACTACCAACGCGGATGTCAGCAGGCGAATCAGATAATTCGGAACTCTCTTAGCTAACACTCGATCAGGCCTTTGGTAAACAAGTCGAAAATGGTTCGCCGAAAATTTTAAAACAATAACTCATAATTGGTCTTTGATGAAATCCAGCAGCCACAGACAACATAATATTGATTCCAGTTTTAGATGGTTAAGTTTTCCAACGACTTCTTGGCTCTATGAGTCCAAGTGTACCTCGAAGCATCTTCTCTCCCTTGTTGAGCTAGAAGCTCCCTTCGCTCGGGGTCCTCAACCAACTGACGCAGCGCTCGCACCCATGCATCCGTATCCTCCGCAGGCAACAAGACCGCGTTCTTTTCGCTCAATACCTCCCTTAATACAGGGAGATCACTGGATAGAATAGCTCTACCGGTCGCCAAATACTCGAAAACTTTCATCGGGCTGGCAAATTGTGCAGTATCCCCTCCACTGCTCACAGAGATACTTTTTTGATAGGGCATGAGAAGTAAATCACATGCAGCTTGGAAGCCGGGCACCTTCTGATTCTCCACATATCCTAGTATTTGTATGTTTCCTACCCCACTGTCATCAATTATCCCTTTCCACCTAGCCACCGCCTCAGGTTCACCTCCAATCCATAGATAATTGATTTCTGGACAACGCTGAGCCAAATCGAACAATAACTCAACTCCCCTCCCTGGGTAAAGATGTCCTGTGTATCCAGCTGTAATGCCGGGATTAAGTCCAAGCTCTTTACGTGCCTGCTCGGGCACGGGAAGTTGAGAATATGCTTCCATATCCACACCCATCGGAGCGATTTCCACAATCGGATCTTGAAAATCGCCAGCATATTCCTTAGAAAGCCAATCAGAAAGGGAGTGCGTGATTGGTAAAAGACGCACGGCCCCCGCTCCCTTTAAATAGCCCCTGAATAAAGATGGTCCAAAACGTCCCGGAGGGCGATCGTGCATTTCGAGAATGGTGGGCAGTCCTAGAATCGAGGCAAATGCAGCCGCTTGTAGTGTCCACACATAGAAATAGTCTGCTTTCCAGAATCTACCAGCCAAGATAGCTCTTGCAGCGAAGTCATAGCGTCTTAGAAATTTAAATGACCTTAGCCATGAGACGGAAAAATCTGAAGAAATCCCATATTGCGATTGGATCGCCGCCCAGGGAGTCTTCGGACCAGCACCAGGTAGATAAAGCTTGACCTCGTGGCCTAGCGCGCGGAAGGAATCGCATACCTTCATAACCTGGATTGAGTTCGCAGTTCTGGAAGGGACCTCTGAGGCAGCGATAAAAGCGATGCGCATCGATTGCTACTCTTCCAGCTCATTAACCGGGTACTCGTCCTCGGCTCGCCGGAGTTCAAGGATGGTTTTCCATAAGAGAGTCGTTGAGTTTATAACAAAAAATACTGACATCATTAGTGCCATCATCGACGCTCCCCATCGCGGGACCAGAACTAGCATTCCTACTATCTGGATCGCAGCGGCAATGAAACCAACCTTTACAGGATAATCTGGCATGCCTAAGGGCAGCAGCACACTACGACTCCAATAGATAATGTTGGCCGCGATCACACCCACAAGAAGGATGAGAAGGATGGGATACGCTGGAAGAAATTCCGAGCCATATATTTGAACGAGCCAGGGTCCAAAAAGGATCAAGCCTAGACTTGCTGGGACAGTCCAGATCGCCGAAATCAAACTTCCGCTTCGAAGCAAATACCGGACATTTTTCCAGCTTTTGGCAGCGACCTCCCTGGCGACTTCCCGATACGTCGTGCTAATCAGTGGTGTCACTGGAATCAGCAAAACATTCATAAAAGCTTTGGCGACCTTGTAATAGCCGGCTTGGAGCGGGCTGCTGAGCGCAGTCAACCACAGAATATCACTATCCCTGGTCACTAAATTGATAGTTCCACTAAGGTTTGTGCTGATGGCGAAGCGAAAGAGGTCTCGCTTACGGTCCAAAACCAATGATAATGGAGATTTCCACCAACCTGGACCCCACTCCGTCCTTGCTGTCCATAGAGCGGCGATTGAGATCGAGCCGGCCCAGATTCCCTTCCCCACCAGATAGGCCAAAACGACTTCGAAGAGATCACCCTTATAAATGTATGCAATTGCTATTAAAAGAAGCGTAACGATGCTTTGGGCAACAGTGATCAGGGCAATGGTGCGAAAACGATCGAAAATTTGGAGCAGCCCAGTCGCACTCTCAGAAATTAGATTCATAACGACCGATATGCCGTAAATCATAAATAGTTCGACTGTTTGGGAATCTTTCGCAAGGTACCGAGCGCCGAGTGGCGCAAGTGCGAGCAAGATCAAAAATGCTAGGAGGGAACTTGTAATTTCCCCAAGACCGGCAATCTTGAATACCGCTGCGGCGTGTCGCTTCTCGCCCTTGGAGGTGTACTCACCGATATAACTCACAACCAATTCGCTCATTCGAAATGAAGTGATCTTATTGATCACACTTGAAAACTGTGTGATCACGCCCAACAATCCGAAAGCTTCAACACCCAAGAGACGGGCGGCCAAAATACTCTGCAGCATACTCAAAACCGCTGACAGTGTACTCGCACTGAAAACGTAACTGGTATTTCGAAGGACTCTGACAGTTAGGGGATTCGAGCGTAATCGCTCAAGGAGTTTTTGTACACCAGGGATTGGAAGGGTTGGCATGTTTGACCTCAGCTATCCGTCGTGCCGACATCCTTCGCCCAGTCACGTTCCGCCGTGTACCATTCCACACAAGCCTTGAGACCATCTTCAAGTGAAAATGAGGGTTCCCAACCCAAGAGAGCGCCAGCCTTTTCAATGTTCGCCCATGTTGCTCTCACGTCAGCAGGAGCTGTTTCTTTCCACTCAATTCTTGCACTTTTTCCAACAATAGCTTCAATGTGACGAACCACATCCAAGAGCTTTACCGGGCGATCGCTGCCAAGGTTCAAAACTACATACCCGAGTGGCTGAAGTGCGAGAATGGTCCCTCGTGCAATGTCCTCAACATATGTGAAATCCCGCTCCTGGTTCCCGTCGCCGTAAATGATCACCGGCCGATCTTCCGTAATCCACTGGATAAACCGAAAGATACTCATGTCGGGTCGTCCCGCAGGACCAAAAACGGTGAAATACCTTAAAATGGTTACATCGATGCCATAGAGATGGTGGTAGCTATGGCAAAGCATTTCCGCCGCTCCCTTCGAAACCGCATAGGGCGACAAAGGTTTGGTGATATCCGTGTCCTCGTTAAAAGGTGTGGGGTTATGATCCCCATATAGGCTTGAGGTGGAAGCCTGAACGAACTTTCCCACTGAATGATCTCGACACAGGTTAAGTAGATTAAGCGCGCCGATTAGGTTCGCCTGGAAATACACATTCGGGTTTTCCACACTGTAACGAACGCCGGCCCGTGCAGCTAAATTTATTACGGCATCATATTGATTGTTCCCCCAAACTCTCCCCAAGTGCTCTGCATCACTGATATCAACTTTGTGAAACATAAACCTTTCGTGTGGCTCGAGCCTCTGAAGGCGCCAATGTTTAAGCCTGATATCATAAGCATCGTTAAGATTATCGATCCCGGTTACTGTATGACCGCTTTCGAGCAATTCCTGTGCAACGAATGAGCCGATGAATCCAGCCGTTCCGGTAAGTAAATAATGTGACATCACATCCTCAGAATATGTTCTGAACTTATTCCGTTAGCCCCCATGACATTTCGGGAATCGAATACCAGAGATGCATTCTCAGCAACAGCTTTATAATCGATTTCACTGTGGTCGGTTATGACCACAACACAATCCGCGTTCTTCACAGCCTTCAACAAGTCTGAGACGGAGTCGAGCCCCCAATCTTCTTGCTCAATGGAAGGGACAAAGGGGTCGTAGTAATCCACCTGAGCATTTTTTTCCTTGAGTAATCCTATAACATCCAGAGCGGGAGACTCGCGCGTATCGGAGACATTCGGTTTATATGCAGCACCAAGTATCAATAGTTTTGCGCCTTTGATCGCCATCCCTCGTTCATTCAACGCGTCCTGCACCCTCTGCACCACATATCGGGGCATATTGGTATTTATCTCACTTGCGAGCTCAATAATTCGCGCGTTATATTTGACGCTCTTCAGCTTCCAGGATAAATAAAGAGGGTCAATGGGAATACAATGTCCTCCCAGCCCTGGGCCCGGTGTGAATTTCATAAATCCGAATGGTTTCGAAGCGGCCGCTTCGATTACCTCCCAAACATTAATTTTCAAGCGATCACACATTAACACCATCTCATTCACCAAGGCAATGTTCACTGCCCTGAATGTGTTTTCGAGCAGCTTGGTCATCTCAGCCACCTCGGATGAGGATACCTGCACAATCGTCTCCAACGCTTGACGATACATCGCGGCCGCGACTTCGGTGCACGCTTCAGTTGTGCCGCCAATTATTTTGGGTGTGTTTTGTGTGGTCCAATCTTCTCTGCCGGGATCTACTCTCTCGGGGGAAAAGGCCAGAAATAGGTCCTCCCCAACTTTGAAACCGGCCCCTTCGAATTCGGGCAATAGAATTTCCCGTGTCGTTCCAGGATAGGTCGTTGATTCGAGTACGATGACCATCTCCCTGTGAAGCACTGGGAGAAGCGCGCGTGCAGCCGAGATAATGAACGAGAGATCCGGATCCCCCGTCTTTCGTAATGGAGTGGGTACACAGATACTTATTCCATCCACATCCCTTAGATCATCGCTCGATGTGCTCACCTTGATTGAGCCATTCTCAACCAGACGCAACAGATCTTCAGAGCTCACATCCTCGATATAACTCTCACCACGCTGAATTGATTCAACCTTGGTGATATCTTTATC
>SDBS01004204.1_pt1 | contig 14125 bp, 19 predicted proteins | sample 2277091 | NCBI WGS metagenome assembly SDBS01 (sample SAMN10404972, study PRJNA504765) | marine sediment metagenome | isolation source: marine sediment core GS10_PC15, 163 cmbsf | place: Arctic Ocean: Southern Knipovich Ridge | collected 2010
TGTATATGATATTTTTAAAATTCAATATAATAATAGAATAAATAGCATATATTTTTTTTTCATTAACTAAAAATGAACCAGGCAATAATGGGGAGATATATATTTTAAAATATAACAGTACAGAATCTATTTCAATAATCATTTTAGAAGATGATTTGATAAGAATTCACTAGTACTTTAAATATCATGAAAAATTAATTTTAGAGAGACCTCCAATAGGAAATAAAACATAATAGCGAAATTCACAAAAACACTTAATTGGAGTGAAGTTAATGAAAGATGTTTTTTTATTTTCTTATATAAGGCATCAAAGTAGTTATATCCGAATTTTACGTATTCACATTAAAAAAGATTTTATATAGTCAAATTGTATTTTATTATTAGATTAAGATGACGGAAAAAAAATCAAAACTATCCTCACATCCGCTTGATGGCTCAGAAAGAAAAAAATCAACACGAATCGATAATGCGCCCCCCGATTTATTCGATCCTAATAAACCTAGGTTGGGAAGACGAGAGAGCGAACCGCATTCTGCTGAAATCACATATATTCATAATGTCCTGACGATCAATTTTCCTAAGGGTAGGACTTTATGGGATTTGCATCACTATTTTTTGGGAAAAAAAGATGCTTTAAAAGGAAAAGAGATAGATATCCAATTTGATGTGTCTTTCTTTAAAGATTTTCAAATAACACATACTTTATCATCTTATGATGGTCGTAAGTACGAGGGAAAGACTCCAGATATGGCTATCAATATCTTATCAAAAAGGACGTGGAGATCGGATTTAAGTGAAAAAGTCGATATATGCAAAGATCTGGAAATTTCAGTATATGCTGTTTTTAGTCCTTACAAGGTAACCAGCAAAATATATAATCCGCCATTTTTACGTGTGTTTATATTAAAAGATGATGGAACCTATAAACAAGAAGAGCTTCGCAGTATCACTCTGAATGAAGGAGAAGGAATTAATGAAAAAAATATTATTGATATTAATACTACACTTCCGTTTCGGCTTGGTTTGATGCAACTCAGACAAGAACACGAAGGAGAACAACCCCTTTTTCGTTTAATATTTATTGATCCATCAGAACCGAGGATCCTTCCTTCAATAACAGAGAAAGCTAAAGAAGCAGAAGAGAAAGCTAAAGAATTAGAAAAAGATCTCAACAAATATCGTGAAAAATTTGGTGAGCTAAAATAAACACAAAAAAATCTGAAAATAATTAAAATAGACTAAAAATTCCAAATCGAGGTTATTAAAATTGATTTCAGATTTCTCTGGCCGATGGTTGATAGAGACTTAGCAATCCTTTTTATACTGGTTAGATGACTGGAATTGGGATAGACGGGGTATTCTAGTGCGTTGTTAAACCTTACAGTACTAATGTATGTATGAACTATTTCTGCTATTCGGTTTAGTTCTTCATAATCCGGTGATTTAGAAAGACCATATTTCATCAAGGCAGATTCTAAAATCTCTTGATAGTAATGTATTTCACCTAAACGTTTTTGAATTATAAAAACATCTTTATTCTTGTACAAAACTTTCATACCTAAAAGATCTCTGGGATAAATATTATTTTGAATACAATTTTCTGCTAATTTATCAAATAAATCCCCGTCTCTAACATCTTTCCAAGTTTTATTTTTAAAATCATCCCTGACTCTGAGTCCAATTCTCTTTTTTGCAATAATTTCTAGATCTCTTCTTGGTATTTTATCTAATTGTTTTATTAAATATTTTCTTTCAATTGGCATTTTACACTAATCCTTGATATTACTTTCTGTTTTAAACTTTAAAAAATTGCATATTCATTGAATTCATAACAAAAAAATTATGATTAACATTGAGTTTTGAAGACATTAAAATTAGCTTTTTAATTCGCAATAGGTCTAAGTGAAGAGAAACTAAGTTTAATTATTCCCTGATAATTCATATTTATTAAATATATTCATCTTAAAAAATTAAATTTAATGGGTGGGTTCTTTATCGAATTCAGCCTACATGGGATATTGAATAATCTTCTTATCTACAATCCAGTTATAATAAACGAGATTACGAAGAATTCCATGCAAAATATCAGTAGTTTTTCCCATCTTTAGCAAACGATTTGGAACCGTCTGTAAACTTTTTCAAGAGTTATGATGGAAAATGCTTAATAAAAAACAATTATTGCTTAAAGAACTCTAACTATAAACTTGGATTTCTTTCAACTAGTCGTAACTGTAGATATTTTTTCATAGCATTTTTTCAAGAAATTCTAAGAACTCTGTTATTTGTTTGTTAGCAGTTTTTTGGGTACTTTCAATTGACTTCACTAAATGACCTATTTTATCCCAATTAAGTTTAAAACTGTAGATATTTCTAAAAATATGGCGAAATCTTAAATAATCGTATAATGTCTCCTTTAAATCGTCGTTAATAACATTCTTTCTTATATTAGCTATATTTAAGCTCATTCGATTTAATAATATGCTATGCCATGATGGATCTGATGGTAATTCGTCATCTATATTTATGGCAATTTTCCTAAAAATATTCTCGATACATGTATAAAAATCGTGTAAAATACTCCCAAGAACTCTCAAGTTTGTTGAGGAATCAATTTGATTTTTGTTTAATTCATAAAATTGCTTACATTCTTGGGTTAATTGTTTAAAATGCTTTAATTCTTGCTTTATTTCTGCTATAATTATCGAAAAATGATTTTCTCCCATTATATTAAAACACCATCCTTTTTAATCATTATCTTCATTGATTCCGAAGCGGTTTCTTCAGTAATTAAATCAATATCTACACCGTTTGGTAATAATTGATATAATTCTTTCAATGCGGAAAAATAATCCTCATCTGGTAACCCAACAACTACTAAGTCGATGTCCGATGTTTCGTGAATTTTATATTCTCGTACTAAAGAGCCGATTAAATAAACTTTTTTAACTTTATACCTCTTTTTCAATAAAATTGAGCATTTATTCGCTAAATTCTCTAATAATTTTCTCCTTTTCTGCAAATTCTGTTTTCTTTTTTCAACTTTTTCTTTCCAATATCTAGAATAGTTGCGTATTGAATTAACCGAGTCGTAATTTTCCATTCTATATCGCTCAATTTTTGTGTTTTAATTTAAATTTTAGATTGAAAGTTTGAATATCATTAGCTCGTTCTAAAATTATCCTTTTGCGAAGCTACCTAATGCATAGACATATTCTAAATTTTGAGGTACTCTTTTTCCATAATACATTTTAAGATTTGGTTTATTGTTTCCCTTATCTAGTTTTATTTCATTAGATAAGCGCTTTGTTAAAACTTCACATTTAGGAGTAATCAAATGATCAGCCCCTAATGAAATACTTTTCTTAATAATATCTATTGCTGTTTCTACATCCTGAGCGATTAGTGGTCCGATCCTACCATTATAATAAAAACCATAACCTTTTTCTCTCAAAACTATTAGTTTGGCTCCTAATTCTATTTTAATTCTAAAGTATTTCGTTCTATCCATGCCGACGTTAAAATTATCAAAATTAGTTAACCAATTAGGTAGTTCATTGATAACCGTAGTTTTGTCATCTTTTATTTTGATTTTTGTTTTCTTGGTTAGCATCTGATATTTTGTTACATAATGCTCCCCTTTAAAGCCAAATTTTTTGTAAAGAGGTTCTCCTAATTCAGAAGCGTATAATGCTATTGATTCATATTTTAAACTAATTGCATTCTCCATAATTGCCTTGAATATTGCTTTTCCTACTCCTTTACGACGATAATCCTGCAACACGCACATATTGCCAACTGTAGCTATATGATCAAAAAAAAATAATCCAGCTACTCCAATGAGTTTACCATTTTCTTCAGCAGTGATAAATTTAGCCATATTACTTTTAAATAATTTAGCCCATAAATTTTTTTCATTTTCAGCACTCTCAAATGTAGATCTACCAAAAGATTGTAAATATACTTTTACTGCTTTTAAGAATTCTTCTGGTTTTAATTCTCTAACAATATAGTTGCTCATAGTAATCAAAAATAGTCATTATAAGAATACTAAAGATTTTTTATTTTAGAAAAATAATCATCTTTTTTGGTAATTAATGTTGATTCATCAATCAACGAATTTATAACTTATGCTGATTTTAATATTTCTTTATCTTTTATTTTTTAAATATATTAAATATTATTTTATTCTAATAATTCTTTTAAGGGTTCCCAGTAATAATTATCCCATCCTTCTTTTACAGATTCATAGGCTCCCTCAGGAATATCAACATGTTTAAATTTTATCAAAGTTCCGGTATCAACTGGTTCAAGGATTATAGTAATAGTAGAATAGTAACCTTTTGGCCAATTTTCACCTTCACTTCGCCATGTCTGTACAATTTTCTTATCAGGAATTAGCTCAACATTTTTACCATTCAAATCTCCCTCAAAAACAGAAAATTTCCCTCCAATTTCACGGCTTATTTTTGCTTTACCTTCTGTAAATTTGGAATGAATTTTAGAATCCATAAAAGCCTCATAAATTTCATGGGGAGCACAATTAATTAGGATTTCTTGTTCAATTATTTTTGTTTTTTTCATTCAGTTAGCCTCATTTATTTTTATGTGTAATGTTATTTTAGAAATTTTAACGACTAAATCACCAAATCTTTTAAGCTTGGAACATTAACACCCTTCAATTTGTTTATGTGTGAACAAGATTTTAGCTCAGTCATATAAAGATTGGGTAAATTAAATTATTAAAAGATTAATTTAGGTTAGTTCATTATGAGCAAATAGAAAATCTTAAAAATGGCTCTGTTTCTTCTTAATGCATACATAATAAATTTGTTTTTTCAACTATTTATTTTTATTTCAATAAGCTAAAAAAACTCTACCAATATTAACCTTCTTTAGCAATTTCACCTGTTCCAATTCTTTTGATTTTTAAATGCATGTTTCATATTCAAAATGACATTTTTTTTGCTTTATTCAATAGAGAATTTCATCTTCTCCAATTTGTCAATGTTAGATACATCTACGGAATGAGTAAGAGATTCAAAACTCGACTAGTTAAGCTTTATATTTTTAGTCTATATTTTATTAACCAAATAATATAAAAAATGCAATTTGTGATTAACGCGAATTTTGATAGAATTATGGCAAGTATTACAATTGACAGAATCTTTTAATGTTAAATGGATCTATTTGTTATCTCCCTTAATATTTGAGGTAATTCCATTAACAAATTTTATCCAATCATGATGGATTATATAAACACAATCATAAAACATCCTCATCTGAAGGAAAAAATTAACCATATATGATGATCTGAATTTAGTACTAAAAAGGTTTTTTTTTTTCGTTAGTGAATTTTTTTGTCGCTCGGAAACAGTTGATCGAATTCATCGAAATATCCATCATCAACCAACAAATTTATATATCAGAAATACTAATTTAAATTAAATATAATTTGAAAAAACAATTAAAAAATAATTAAAAATTAGTGGAGGAATAAAAAATGGCTGCATTTGCATGGAGTCCACTACGGGCTCTAATGAAAAAAGCCGGAGCTGAAATCGTAAGTCGAGCCGCAGTTGATAAATTAATGGATTTTTTAGAAGAATATGCTAAAAATTTAACAGGCTGAGCTCTTGATATTGCTAAACACTCTGGCAGAAAGAAAGTAACCAATGGGGATATGAAAATAGCTATTAGTTTGATATAAATCGAAAGTTATTTTCAAATTGTCAGTTCTATAATTATCTTTTTTTTTTTGTTTCTATTTCTTTTAATTTTTATTTGTCTTATAATTTTTCATCAATAAGAGGTGCTAATACAACACCGCTATGACAGATGCCACAAAAAGTCGCCACATATGGTTCTCCTTATAACAGACCTTGAACTACATGATGATATGTCATTTGCCTTACCAATAATGCTCAACGAGTATTATTACGTTCAACGATTAAGAGCATAACTTCAGGATTAAGATTAACTTTAGTAAGTAATTTACCCTCGTCTGGAACTTTGAAACATGTAAACATATCAGGTTTTCTTAAACGCGCCCACTTTGCATCAAAATTCATATTATTTCATCATATAATGAATCATTTACTCTGCTAATTAATCTTAAATCTAAAATTTAAGATAAATTTTTTTAATTTTAATTCTAGTGTTGCTATAAGTGATAATAGAAATTGCTCTCCATTTTTTAACGTATTTATAAAAGGCTTGTACCATTATAAATAACATACATTTTATGAGATTATTATTATATGAGCAATAAAGAAGACTTAAACGCGCAATCACATCTGGTAGAGAATTTTAAAGAGACTAAAGAAATAAAGAAACCAACAATGCCTAATTGCGAGTTATGCGGAAAAAGCACCAAGGGTTCTAAGTGGAATAAGGAATATCACCATATTAATATCACTCAAACACCATCAAAAAGATTTTTTTGTTCCCGTCAATGTAAGATACGATGGATTTTTAAAAATTTCTGATTTTATTTTGTTGATATTATGTGAAATTTAGAGGGATTTTGGGCTTGGTTCTATATATAAAAAATATAAATCGTTAAATGCCGAAATCCCAATATATTTATGACCTTAATTATTTAAATTATTAATGAAGACAGAAACGGAAAAAGACGACCATGAGTCGTGCCAATCCACTAATAATCCCGGCGAGTGGAAGGGAAGAACAATAGAAATTGATGACGCTGGGACTGGAGATCTTGTCGGAGATACCTTCATTGGCTTTCGAGACACGGAAACTGGAAGGATAATATTTCAATCAATTCCCGTAGGGCTCTATAATGAGAGTAATAAGGGCGATGATCTCCCGAAAAAGCATATAGTTAAGGTTGTAATCAAATCTCTTAGAGATCTTAAACACGGTAAGGGAGATAGGATACTTCTATGCAGGGGTAGTTGTTTCGATCCTGTTAGAGAATATTTTAATGAGAATAATATTTACTACGAACCCGCAATTATTGAAGGAATGCTCCAGGATGCCGTGGAAGGTAGATATATTCAACACCTTAGAAAACTAGGAGTGAATTCGAGTAATCTTACCAAGGAATGTGGTATAACAAGATATTTTATCCTATTCAATTGGGTATGCCGAGATTTTCCAAATCGTGAACGTTATGTTAAAACGGGCTTCCCATCTTGGAAAAAGAAATGGCGAAAGATTGCAATGAAGAGATACCAAAATTCTAAGGGAGATAAGACTCTTGAAAGAGAAGAAATCATGCAAAGAGCAAATGAGATATACGCTCTTATGTTTGAAAAACCTATTTCTATAAGAAAAACTACTTCTCAAAGTCAATAATAAATTTTTTTAAATCCTTCAGTATCTAATCGCTTTGCGATAAGTTCACGATTTTTAATTCCTTCGACAAGAAAGAAAATAATGGCAACAGGGCAGGTAATTCTATCGAAATCCGAAATTCAAATAGATACTTTTGATGATTATTTGAAAAAGTATTTTCTAGTTTGTTAGAAAAAGATTAAAAATCATTTTTTAAGGGATAATTTTTGATGAAGATTTAAGTTTTTTTAATTTCATTTGATAATCTGGGCATACTTTATATTCAGGAAAATTGCATAAAATCTGATTTAATGGAAGAATACAAGTGTGTGAAAAAGGGCACTCAAGTAAATTATTAGATGATAATCGATCCAAATTCCATAACCTCGAATTATTCTGATATAGAAAAAAAGGCTTCTTCGGGTTTATATTTTTTGCCTATTTTTTATTAACTAGAAATTATATCAAATATAATGCAGCATTTAATCGCCCATTACATAATTTATCGCACTTTTGTATATAAGGATTACTTTTGAGGAATTTTATAAAAGAAATGTTTTTATACTGATTGAATATATTTTATAATAGTAATTGGAGGTTAGATATTTGATAGAAGGTAAGTTAAGAAGAGTAATAACTGGTCATAATGAGGAAGGCAAATCAATTATAACCTATGACGGACCTCCTATTGGAGTCGGGTGGTTATTTGAGATGTGGGTTACAGATAGGACACCAGCAGATAATAAGCATAAAAATGATGCTGCGAAGCGAAAAATAAGACTTGAACCTCCGCCAAATGGTTCTAATCTTCGTTTCTTTCAAGTATTTCCTGAGGATCCCTCTAAATCAGCTGAGGAGGTGGAAAAAGAAAGAGCAGCCGGTTTTGCAGCAATGGATGCCTCACATTGTCGCCCAGACACTTCAAGAAATCCTGGTATGCATAAAACAAAAACTCTCGACTATGTTATATTGCTTGAAGGAGAAGTTACACTCCTTTTAGATGAGGATGAGGTGGATTTAAAACCATTTGATGTTGTAATTCAACGGGGTACAAATCATGCGTGGATTAATAAAGGCTCTAAACCCGCTCTTTTAGTTGCAGTCATGATAGACGCTGAACCAATTTGAAGCTTTAAAAACCATTATTGTAAAAATATTATAGAAAGATATGAATTTAAAAGCACCAAAGCACAATTAAATCTATTCTATTAAATACATTTTAGCACTTTCAATATTAGAAAAGGCTCTTGCATCAACATTTGTTAGCTTATTAACAACATTTAGCAATACTTTTTTAACACCGGTAATTCCCAATACCGCAGTTTTTGTGAATAAATGGTCGGTTAGCTTACCTGCTTCAGTAAAGGCCTTCACAGCGGCTTTATTAGCATAACTATTTGAGAGATCAACGATTAATAACATATCTTTTTTCCCCAATTGGAATTCCAAATGCGAGAAAATCGGTACTCTTATTGCGATTTCCTCCCCATTAGGATTAGTATAATCTTCGTAGAGGATTTCTTTTTCTTTATAGGTTATCCACTTCTGCCGTCCTTTTATTTCATCCAATAATCTTGGATCTATTTCTTGTTCTAACATTTTGAGTTTCCCAGCTAAATTTACTCTATACTAGCTGAATAACCAGTAAATTCAATAAATTTAAATTTAAGTTTTTCAATAAAGTCCAATAAAAGATTTATTTTATATTTGAATCTTTAGAAAAGGATTTGTTCCAGATAAAGGATTACCTAATGATAAAATTATTGAATTGATATGAAATTCCCATTCATAATCTTTAATAATTTATAACCAATCAGTCAAATTCTTGATAGATTGAGGTTGCTTGTTAACAATTTTAAGAAATGCTATTAGATTTTCAGCATTTTCTTCTTTTATAATTTTTATTAGGTTTGTTTTTAATGAATTTTCATTACTTAGTTTTGGGTATGTCTCAATTAATTTTCTCACTTGTGTTAATCCTAAATATTTCCTTGTATATTCTGCCTCTGAATATTTATACGTTGTTAAAAATTCACTATCTAGTCTCTTTCTATAATATTCTAGAATGAGATTAAAAAATTCTCTTAATAAAATTTGTTCGTCTTTAGAAAGAATGGGCTCTAAAAAAACATGAATCGGTGAGGTTCTATATGTATTTCCTGAAACGTAAACACCGTCTACATTAAAATTTTCTTTAATATAGTAGAGCCCAGCTCTACCTTCATATGAACCAGTATCCACTGTTCTTATATATAATAAATTTGATTTTACTTTTTTGGAGAATTCTTCATTAATGTAAAGGGTTGTTTTCAAATAATCCTTAGATACGTAGCTACTGGTATCAATAACATCTACATGATAATTTCCTTTATTATCCCAGACATCTTCTTTTCGGATATAATATTTAACTTCGAGCGGTTCTATTGATTTATTTTTCTCACAAAATTCATCAAATTCAGAACCACCCCGATAATTAAATTTAGGATTTAGGAAATATTCTCTTTTAAAGGTTTTATCTAGTTTTTTGAATTTTGTTCCAGTAAATTCTTGAATTTCTGTTTTTGGATAATTTTTTCTTTTAAAAAATACAATGACTATATTAGTTCCTGTAAATTCGAATATCTTTGTCTCAAATACATACATTTTTTGAATTCTATAATATTTTAGAAAATCTCTTCTAAATTTATTTGAGACAGATGCACCAAATATGAAATTAGCAGGAATAATATAGATTAAATCATCGATTTGGTTTCTTAAATCATTAATCATAGCGATCTGATATAAATCCTGATAACCTTCATTATCATTTTCAAAATACTTTAAATGAATTTTTGTATCTTCATGTTTTCTAATATAACCTAAGTATAAATATGGGGGATTGGTAATATGAAAAAGGGGATATTTTTTTAATTTTAAGAATTTAGGAAAAGACTCCAAACTGTTTCTTTGAACTATATTGTTTTTAGCGAGATCTACAGGTATGTCATAGGATTTAGCATTCTCAATACATTTTTGAATCATCTCTGATTGAATATCAAAAAGAAATATATGATTTTTAAAAAAGTCTACTCTTTCTTCTTGAGAAATAGTATTTAAAATAGGTAATATTAAATTACCTTCACCTGCATAAAGATCTACCCATAGAAATTCATTTAAACTATTTTTTATTTCAGGAAAAATGCATTTTAAAAAAATATCTGTAGATGTTAAATGAGCCCCTAAAGTTCTTCTATTATTTTTTTCTTTAAGCTCTTTAGAATCTTCTAACATTATTAAGTATTTTATTACTTATTCTAAAAACTCATATAATAAGGTATTAACAATTTTAAACAGTTAATAAGAACTTTTAACAATTATTATTAAAGATAAAAATATATAAACAAAATTTTTAGTTTAAGATTTTAATTCATTAATATAATTTTAAATTATTGGCGAATTTTAATTTGACTTTGAAGGAGAATCTAGTTTATTGGCAAATCTCATTAGAAAATTTAGAACCTATTCAAGATGAATATTATATTTTTGATGAGTTAATAATTTACGGCTTCAACCGGAGAAGCCTCAGGTAAACCCCGACCATATTGGATGGTCACTTCTTTAGCATTTCTTTAGTATTACATTTCTCTTTTTCTCTTTTGCGAGTTTATTATTTTATAAGACAATAATTATTATTCAAAGAATTGTTATTTCTAAATAAAAATTAAGGTGTATAGTATGTCTCGAATTATTCATTTTGAATTGAATGTGAAGAACGTAGAAAAGACAATAAAATTTTACGAGAAAGTATTTAATTGGAAAATAGAAAAATGGGATGGTCCGGTTGATTATTGGCTCATAATGACTGGCAAAGAAAGTGACCCTGGAATCGATGGTGGGCTAGGTCAGGCAGAAGAAGGTTTTCCACATGTGGTAAATACTGTAAGTGTTGATAATATTGATGAAGTCATCAAGAAGATTGAAAATAATGATGGTGAAATTGTAAGACCTAAACATGCCGTTCCCGGTGTTGGTTGGTTAGCTTATTTTAAAGATCTGGAAGGTATTGTGTCTGGAATAATGCAGGAGGATCCTGAAGCTAAATAATTATTTTTTTATAGTTTTTTAATTAAGAATAAAAAAGTGGAAAGAAATGTCTCAGAAAACCATAGCGCAAAAGTTATTTATTAAGGAAGGAAATAAAGTTTTATTTATAAATGCTCCAGAAGATTACATATCTATTCTTGGGGATTTACCTAAAAACGTAGAATTTTCATCCGAATCTGACGAGGATCTGGATTTTATTCAAATTTTTGCTGAAAATAAAGCAGAACTAGAAGAGCAGCTTCCTACATTAAAAAAAAAGATGACCGATGATGGAAAACTTTGGGTTACTTACCACAAAGGCACCTCAAAAATTAAAACTGATATTAATAGAGATATTCTCAGAGAATATGCTCTGTCAATTGGGTTAAAAGCAGTAGCAATGATCTCTTTAGATAAAGATTGGTCAGCTATGCGACTAAAAATATTAGAATAAGAAATTTTAAAGGTTTTCTTATTAAAAACAATTAAACTCATGATTTTTCTTAATTTGAATTTCAATAAATTATAAAAACATGTTTTCTTTTCTAAAGCGTGAATTATGGAGCAAAAAAAGTTAAAAATAATTGTATACTCAGATTATATTTGTCCTTTTTGTTATATAGGCTTTCATCGTATAGAAAAACTCAAAGAACAATTTGATCTTGATGTCGAGTGGCGACCATTCGAACTCCATCCTGAAATCCCGAAGGAAGGTGTTTTAAAGGATAAGTTGCCCTTTCCAAAGGAGTATTTAGATATGGTAATGAACAATGTGAAACAATTAGCAGATGAAGCCGGAATCACATTCAAGTTTTCTGGCAAGTTGCCGAATTCACGGTTAGCGTTGTACATCTCTGAATTTGTGAGAGATAAAGGTAAATTCGAAGAGTTTCACAAATTAGTGATGGATACGTATTGGAAAGAAGGAGAAGATATTGGAGATCTTTCTTTGCTTTTGGATCTTGCCGAATCAATTGGATTGAATAAAAAAGAAATACTTGATTATATTAAAAGTGACAAGCCGCTCAATAAGTTAAGGAAAAGTAGCCTAGAATTACATAGTTATGGGATAACCGGCGTGCCGACATTCATAATTGGTGAGAAAGTTGTGGTTGGGGCTCAACCTTACGAAGTCTTTCAAAAAGTTGTTAAAAAAGCTTTAGAGCAAAGTTGATCCTAATTATACAATTTGTATCATTGATATGAAATGGTATAATTAAATATAAATGCTAGCAGTTCTTTTAATATGATAATGAAAAATTTTGTATATGATGCTTGTACTTTAATCTATTTAACAAAAATTCAAATAAAAGAAAAATTATCGTTATTGGGAAATGTTATTGTAAGTAAAACTGTCAAAAGTGAATTAATTTCAGATTTGGATAGGTTTTCAGATGCTAAAATATTAAAAAAAAATATAGAAAAAAAAATTATTAAGGAGAATAAATTAAGATTGAAAAACACTCATATTTCTGAAAATTTAGGTAAAGGGGAACGAGAAACCATAGAAATATGTGTAAAGATTGACGGTATACCTGTAACAGACGATCATCACGCAATGAACTATGCTTTAAATCTCGGGTTAAAACCTAAGACATCAGAATTTATATTATTAGAGCTTTTACAAGAAGAAATAATAAATTATCAAGAGTTTAAAGCTCTTTTTAAAGAACTGGCAATGATTAAATCATTAAATACAAATATCATTTCATATTTTAAAAAAAAAGCCAAAAATATCAAATATAAGAAAAATAACAAATCGAAAGGGGGTGTGTGATATCACAAAACAAATGAATTTAAGGTTAGATGAAGATTTAATTAAAGAATTTGAAGAGCTTGCTGAGCAACAAAATCTTGATCGCTCGTCTTTATTCAAAAAAATATTAATAGAGGGACTACAGCAAGAGCGTCTTAATTTTGCCATACAAAAATATGTATTAAAAGAAATTTCTATAGAAAAAGCTGTTGAAATTGCCAAAATATCCATGCATGAATTTATTCATAAAATGTCTCAATTAGGAATCTCATCAAATTTAACTGTAGATGATTTCAAAAAAATTTTGTAATGGTTTTTTGTATTATTCAGGTCTTTTTACAACACTTCCATTCTACTATTTTATGAAAAGAAGAGCTACTAAATTATGCATCAAGTAAATCATTCGTAATAATAATTTTACGATATTGATTGACGAAACAGGACCACCAATTAGAGGTGTTATTATTTATGGTAAAACAGTCATGGATGATAAAAATATGGATCAAGAAGCTCATTCAATATTATGTAGATATATCTCTCAAAAGGAAGCAGAGGGGTATTGGAAAGGTTTATCTGAATTACCCGAATGGATTAAAGTCAATGTAAAGCCTATTCACATTGCATCTTTTGATTATAGTAAGGATACTAAATATTTAGATGTTATAAAAAAGTATACTTCCTAAGAATTTTTGCATGCTTTAGCTTTCTTTTCTATTTTGTCTTTCTATATCAATATCTAAAACTAAAAATAAAATCTATAAGTCAATTTCCATTTACTTTTTTTTCTGTGAGCCCTTCTTAATTAGAATTTCATCTTCCTTTCTTTTAAAGGGTTTTGATGGTTTGGACTTATCCATTGGAAATTCACATACCCAGCACGTATTTTCAAAATCAATTAAAGTTCGAGCACAATTTTCGCAATACAGAACCTCACATTTTGGACATATATAGTTATTAAAACCTTCTATATTGCCCTTACATACTAAGCAAATTTTTTTTTCTTTAAAATAT
>SDBS01004205.1_pt1 | contig 14125 bp, 12 predicted proteins | sample 2277091 | NCBI WGS metagenome assembly SDBS01 (sample SAMN10404972, study PRJNA504765) | marine sediment metagenome | isolation source: marine sediment core GS10_PC15, 163 cmbsf | place: Arctic Ocean: Southern Knipovich Ridge | collected 2010
ATCGAAGGAGAAATAGCTCCAGGCGAGACTATCACCCTCCTGGTGACCTTTGCTGGCGAGCCCGTCGCTGAGGCCGAGGTCGAGGTCAACGATGAGGAGATAGGTAGCACCGAGCAAGACGGAGCAATCATCTTTACTATCCCTGAGGATGCTGATGAGTTGGAGATAGAAGCCAAGAAAGGGGAGTTAAAGGGAAAACTAGAAATCGAACTCCAAGAGGCGAGCTAAGTGGCGCTCTGCATTACCTCGGCAATAGCCTTTTCCCAACCTGAAATAATATTTAATATCCCATTAAAGAACTCCCCCAACGCCTGGGGCAGAGGATCTTAATGTGCGTATAACATGGATTATACGCAATGACACAAAAAACGCCTAGAAATGCTGTCTAACGGCCTAACAGCGGCTGTCATTATCAGCCGGAGTATAGCGATTTGTTAGGTAATTCGGTTTTCCTCCCTCGATATAAGCCCTGAGCTTCGAGTGCCTTCTTACCTGCCTTTGCGCGTTCTTCCGCTGACTGAGATGGCAACCATAGGGAAGTCTTGATTATCTCCCTTACTTTCAGCAAACCCATGTTCTTAATTGATACTTGCCGCTTTTTACACATTTTCCATGCGTTGTGTTGCTCTTCCACCCGGCCGTCTGGCATTTGAATTTTCTCTGCGGTAAAAACTTCTTCAAAGACGTAGCCCTCCCATAACTTAGATGGGAAGACTATTGACGCAGAGTGGCGTTCATCTGGTTTGATTCCGGCACATCTGCTAGCGAGAGTGACAGGCATTCCAAATACTGAGCAGTTGTATTTGACCGGTGTCCCGACAAAACCGACGGTAACCAAGCCAGATGCGATACCAATGTGTGGACCGAAGCTAAGGGCATCTTTCTCGGCAATCCATCTCGCAGTCTGTAGTGCATCAATAAATGGATCCTCAGACCCCAATTCCTTTGAGAACAGGACCATTACCTCATCACCAATGTACTTGTCAACTATACATGGATAGTGCTTGATAGCTTCGGCCGTAATCCAAGCAAAGAAGTTATTTACGAAAATGAGTGTTTCTGTAGGGGAAAGGTCTTGTGTCCGTCTGGAAAACCCAGCTATATCAGCAAATAGGATAGTAACCTCAACCTCGCGCCCTTTCACTGCAAATTGAGCTCCCCACCCATCGTCAAGTGTTCCATCTACTGTCAGGGGATTGGATATCAGGAAATCCTCAAGACTGTTGTATTTACACTTCATACAGAGTTTTTAGCTCCTATCTTCAAAGTTAAACTCACCTTACAGTATATTATACAGAGGAATTTCAACATAGTGAAGCTGATCTCACTATCTTCCTACATTGATTCTCTGCTCGACGTTGTAACCGGATTCCGCATGGGCAGTGATTCCTGCCGTAATCGGTTGTGGCCTTACCTAAAGTAGCATTAGTACAGGGATACTATTTTGAATGTCATAATTATATAATCTGACGAATTGGTCAGTTTATTAAATGCTTGAGTTTCGCACACCTCCACGGCTTTACAATATGTAGTGTTTCATCATACGCCGTGCTAGAATCTGGTAGGGTAATAAACATAAGGCATGCTGAATATGCTCAGTTTCATTTCTATATTAATAGGGTCGATAGCACTTATCCCCTTGTTGGCATATCTTTTACATTGGAAGTTCTATTCACCAAAACCCTTTATACGGGTAAGTGGAGAACAATCTGGGGATCCAATTCATATACCAGAAAAAGGTAGTACATTTTTTGCTGTGTCTACTAAATCAGACCGCAAATCTGTACTATCTGAGGTTTGGGCAAGTTTTAATCCAGATGAGGTGGATTTATTCAAAACTAAAGGAGCTGAACAACGTATCACAGTAGACAATAAATTTCCTCTCGCACTTCTTTTCTCAGAAAAACGAATAATGGTAAAGGGTCATTTTCAAGGAAACTACTTTGATTACGAAGCAAGAAAACCTGACTTTTCGGTAAAATTCATCATTAAATCAGAGATTGAAACGACAGCATTACCATTTCTTCTAAATATGTTTCCAGCAAGAAGAATACAAAGAGAACGGATAGTCAGGTTCAAGGTTATACAAGGATACACTGCAAATCTTCAAAGATATGGGTTAGCGGTATTACCTAAGGAATCAGTGCATTTAGAGGGCGTTCAGTCCCAAGGAGAGATACATGCTTCAACTTCAAAAGGTTTGAAAGTAATAGAACTTATTAATGACAAGAAATCTCAGTGATACTATTTATCCTCCTTTAATATAGAATACTGGCATTAATATGTCTCCAGTAGCTCGGGAAATTGCACAAAACTGACTTTTGTTTGATTCTAACTTTGCGTCGCTACATTCGAGTACAGTTTGTTGATCTTCTCGGCCGTAGTTCTGAGTGTCTGAGCAGAGGGCATGAATACGGAGGGAGACTCCAAGTGAGAGAGACCGTGTCTTAGCTCCACTCCTGCCTCATACTGCCGCAGCTCCCATTTGGGCACTAGCTTATTGGCTACGAGCCAATTTAGCAAGGAAGGCATCGTGGATGGAAACGATTCGCCATTCACCTTGATTTTGCGAGCGCTCCAACCTTCCCTGTTGTGGTGTTTGCAGAACTTGAATATCCTCTCCCATGATGGCGGCCCTATCTCATACTGTTGGCCCTTCGGATTCGTGAGAATGGCTTTGTCACCAAGCGAGGCAGCATATCTGTGCTTGATTGTGGACTCCAAAGCCAGATACGCGTAGTGCGCTGAGACAGTGAAGAAAATGTACCGAAAATACCCAAAGATGTACAGTTCCTTCGCAATGTTAAATACGTTTTTCACTTCCTCAGGAACCTGGGGGATTAGCTGGATATCAGAAACATGCTTTTGCAAGCCTTCAATCGTAATGCCGATAGCTTCTCCGCCTGATAATTTGACAAACGCCCCGAATATAGGGTCCTTTTCAATAATCCTCGACATGGGAAGTATCAGATCCTCCGCAAGCCCGTACAATGCATTGTAGTCAACCTCCTTCTCCCAGAACTTTTCTGCCATCTCAGAACTAAGGGGAACCCGTGACACGAGTCCTAGCAGGTCGTCCACATACCGCTCAGGTTGACGTCGAATGTCATAGCAAGGGAAGTGAAAATGGGTGTCAGGCCTGTCTGTATCAGAGAAATAGGTTGTTGTAAGGTCGCCGCAGAAACTCTTGGCAAGCGTTTCTGATGGCAGCAAGCCGAATTCCTCCGCTAGGAATTTATTAAATCCCTTGGTATCGTCAGCGTCTATGATGCCGCGGTAGGCAACTGAAAGGTCTCCGAGCTTCGAAAAGTCGTAACCGATCAGCTGACAGATCTTGTCTTCAATGTCCTTGTGCCTTTCGGTATCGACTCGAAGTTCGAGTATCTTCACTGGGCAAGTAAGACTATGGACAAAGTTCTTCATCCCGAGGATAGTTGGCGGCAACTCGTCCGCTTCCTCAGCAGAGTAAATCTCGCTGAACCTTACCTTGATTTTCTGAAAGGCTGCACTGAAGTAATCTTCCCAGTACGAAGGAGATGATTCTACCATTTCTTGAACCCTGGCTGACCCTTTATCGAGAACGTTTTCTACGCTGATTATAGGGCTTCTGCCCACTTGGCCACAAGGATAGATGTAAACAATCCTCGGTTATGTTACCCGGGAGTTTATTGCCTGATTCCGTAGAAATTAGGAGGCGAACAAGTTATAATTGTTGCCAGGGTAACATAGGACAAGGGAGGCTATCCCCTATTGCCCGATATGCGATATGAGTATTATTTCTGAGCATTTCCGTAAGGTTCAATCCGAGCTTTCCATCCAAGCAAAGCAAGCCGGGATTTTCGGTCGCGATAGCAGTGACGTGGGCTCAGCTCGAGAGAAATTCATTAACATTTTTCTTCAACGGCATTTACCACGGACCGCCTTAATCGGGACAGGAGTAATAATAGATTTTGACGATTATCGTTCTAACCAGATTGATACTATTATTTATTCAGCAGCAATGCCAAAGATAATGGTGGCGGATCAGGGTGTTTTCCTTCGCGAGGCGGTCTTTGCCACTATAGAAACCAAGTCTCATCTTGACAAAGCTGAGCTAGAACGAGCCTTACTGTCTATCAACAGCTTTAAAGGTCTAAAAACAGCTTCTCCACAATATAGTCCAATAATAGTGACCGCAGACGAAAAGGGCTACACATGGGAGAAATTCTACGAAGGCAGAGCCACGTCCTACATCTTCGCCTATGATGGCTTAAGGCTGGCTACGCTTTCAAGCCACCTGACAGATATTGGCAAAACCCACGACATCCCTCTCTTGACTCACGGCCCTGATCTTATTTGTGTCTTGAATCAAGGTATTATTACTAAGAACAATGGCAGGTTCCTTCCGAAGCGAGAAGGAACAGGACAATTCGCTAGCCACATCTTGCCTGACGACGTTTTACTGGTTCTATTCATCCACATTCTGAACACAATTTCGAGCTTCGGAGTTCTCCCATATGACTTCGCAAAGTACCTATCGTTCGCAGACCTGAACAGGATTAGAGGGCTTTAGATTTCCTGATACAGTGAAGGGATGGTTTGGCAGGAACTCACTCCAACAATCACTCATTTTGTTCAGCGACCCTACGTAAGATCTTTTAGTTAGCTACGCTACGCCGGCATCGCACGACATAGCGTTTTGCTGCTTTGTCGATCTTCCTTCCCCTTGTCTCACCATAGTTATTAGGGGTAGAATAGCTATCGTGGACCAGTCTGAGCATATTAGAGGTACCAATCTTGTTCGTTGTGAACCAGAACAAACACGACAGCTCCAACATCCCTAGGAATATGCATTTGGTCAGGGAGAGTTTAAGCTCCATCTTTGTCACGTCCAATCGCGTTCTGAGAGGGCAGACGGTGATCTGTCATGAGTAAGACTGAGTATTATGTGTGGACAAACGAAGCAGGACTTCATTGGTTAGATGGAGCTATGGACGTCAACGAAGAGGAACTTCTGCGGTTCAGTAGCCTACAGACACGGCGGAAACTTGATGCACTGATAAACGATGATTCTGGTATAGAGAGTATCTATGCCAAGTATTACCGGGAAACGAACGGAGATATCAAGCTTCAAACGCCTATTTCCTTGTTTGTCAATGCTCCTCAGCTTTTCTTTGAAATCTTTTGGCCTTATGCACGGAGGGCACTAGGTAGACAATACTACATATTGAAATTTGTAACTCCTCTTCAAATAATCCTTATGCATGATTATGAACTAAAACGCGACAACTCAGGACAAGAGATAGACATGTTATACTTAGGCTGCGTCACCCAAAGAGTCCCAATAATGAGAGTTAACGTTGAGAATGCGAAGGAATCGATTATCCCGTACGAGATGTTGGTGAATAAGATTCAAACGTTTTTAGCCAACACAGAAGAATGGGCCTATGTTGGAAACAGAGTGGATGATTCAACGGAGCAATTACACAGCATCGTTAGGCAGCAATTAACACGACTTAAGCCTGTATTTGTAGAATATAACCCAGGTAAATATAGCAACGAGGAAATAATTACTGTATCACTGGAATGCGATGGAAGCATTCTCAAGGCTCAAAGTAAGTCCGATAGTAACGGTAACATATTTGCAAGAGTACTACGCACCTTTGTAAGGGCACTACGCACAATCGCGGGCCTGCTACACGTGTCTCTTGAAGAGCCTAATCTAAATATCCACTTTTCCCCAAAGTCCCCTATTATCCAATGCTGGATATATATCTATGCACCAGAAAGATATCATCTAAAGGAGAATTCAGTAAGCCAGGACAATGAAAACAACATATTGGAAAGCATGTCTATCAACCCAGAACTCTTATCATATAGATTCGGCAGAAAGGACAAGACTGATAAGCTGGGAAAACTAAGTCTTGGCATGAGCATCTGTATACCTAACACCCAGAAGCTGTGGATAAATTTGATCGACAAGGTGTTGCTTACGTTTATGATTATATGGTTGATAGCGGACATCTCGATCTTGGATGACGTTTTTAGTCTGTGGGATAATTCTGTAGGACTAGATATCTTTGAGCGCGTAGTTGCTTATCCGGGATTCTTTGAAACCACGTTTGTCCTCATTTCGTTTATTTTTGTAGCAAGAACTTGGTTTCTACATGAGAGCAATATATACAAGCCAGCAAGTTATAGGTTTGCTGTAGTTCTGCTCATACTCGCCGCTCTGTCGCTTCTCTATGTATTCATAGCAAATGTCATTATCTAGTCTGCGGCGTGTGAGTAAGGAATAACCAAGTCTCAGAACAGAGGAGAAAATTACAGCTAGAAGGTCAAGCTGACATGTCAGGTCGTTTCATTGTATTTGAGGGATTAGACGGAAGTGGTAAGACAACCATAGGAGAAGCTGTGGCTCTCGCTACAAACGCTATCTGCATCGCCTCACCACCAAGTGAGTATAACGTGCTACGAAAATTCATCTGCGACGAAGGTGACCACCTTACCAGGTTTTTCTACTTTTTATCTGCAAACTATATGCTGTCAGGCCGAATACAGAAGCTTTTAAAGCATAATAATGTTATCTGCTGCAGATATATTTACTCTACCATTGCTGACCTGAGGTACTACTGGCAACCCCAGCATGTGGGCGATGATTTACGCAGGCAGTTGGAGAGAATTAGCCTCAGTCTCGTGCTGGAACCAGACTTGGTAATCTACCTAACATGTGAGCATCAGGAGAGAATGAAACGGATCCAACATAAGATTCAGAACAAGACTATTGAGGCGGACAATATCAATCCGCAGTATGGTGAGGTTGTGCACGAGGCATATTTGGAAATGGCGAAAAAGAACTGGGTGACTATCGACACGTCACATAGAGACATTAAGAACTGCATCGACGTTGTTATAGAAACGCTTGCCCCCTTTTCAGAGACAGCAGTTTAAGGCTACACAAAAATGAGAATGTGCCTTCCCACAGTCTTATGGCTTCTGGCGCCCCAGGAGATAGAAGATGGGAAGCCAGTAGTTATCGCTGTATTAGTCCCTTGTAAAGCTCTCATACTGTGATGTAATATTCTCTAGAGAAGTTAATTCTGGATACTCCATGAGGGATACGGATAATGGTATTGGTAACAAGTGATAAGGTCAGAGAGATAACGCGACAGGCAGAAGGCTGTCTACGCGCAAGTGAGATTGTCATACGTAAGAAGGCAAAGTTTTTTGACGAAGGTAAGGATAGATTTTGCACATGGCATTTGTGCCTAGAGCAGGAAATAGCGACACCACCGAAAGAAACTTGTGCTATCGCGTGCGGAATACTGATAAGCATAATCTGTGGAGGTGAGCAAGCAAAAGGTGAACCAGAGGTTAGACAAGGTGTAGATTTACTGAAGAAACTACAAGAGCAACAGGGCGATGGTGGTTGGACATCTTTGCCTCGCCCGGATGAGAAAGAAGACTCGCTTGTATTAGATACTCACTACGCGCTTAGAGCTCTACTTGAAGCAGGAGAGGATAAACAAAGTGAGGCAGTTCAAAAGGCAGGCCAATGGTTGGTAAGGGCGGCAAACCCCAAGGGAGGATGGGGGTTTTTAAGTTTTGATTATCGCCAACGAGATGATATCAGCTATGTCCTACCAACGTGTTACGCAATCCGAGCCCTCAGTACCATCTATGGGCCTCGTGACATTGTAGTACGTGACACAATTGATAAGGCGTTATATTGGTTAGAGACAGATTGTCGGCGAAGCACTGGGGCATACGGACCTAGGAGTGAAGGGGAAAGTAAATCAGCTGTGCACGCAGCAGCAGCGCTAATGGCATTCATAGCCGCGGGTCAATCACCGTATTCGTTGCACATTAAGGAGTCAGTCGAATGGCTGCTAGACAATATAGACGAGCGCGATTATGTCGAGGAGGAGGGCTATATACTACCAGATCGAGACAAAGATGGTGGGGTAGTACCTGACCGGATTAGAAGGCGTATTAATCATGTAACGTTCCCAGAAGGCTTTATCTTGCAAGGTCTAGTCAGTGGTGGAGCAGATCTACTGGACTCTAGGCTTCTACAGCTTGTGTCTGATCTTGCAGACGTTCAGAAGGACGGTTGTTGGAGATGTACGCAAAGGCCACATGATGAGCGACCGATATATACAGTCATGGATGGTTGCCTTGGGTTGAGAGCTTTTATTGCTGAGGTTAACAAGAAAAAGGATACCCTAGATTTGAGTGCAGATGTTCGAAATCTGGCATCGCATCTAGAAGGCCTACGAGAGCAAATTAAGAGTATAAGTGAGGAAATTGGCACGCTTAAACAGCGTACTGCAATACTTTCGCCCTTAGCTGGCCTGATAAAAAATATAAAGAAATACCCTCTATATTCTATACTGGTAGCAGTGACAATCGGATATCTAATCGCGGCAATTAAGTTCTATGGCTTTGATACTCCGGCACTCAATATTGCAAGCGGTGTGTTAGCAATAGTATTGATAGCTATTCAAATATACCTCACATATCTTTCAAAAAGAAAAGTCAGCTAGTGCCGATGTTCAAGGGGAACCCAATGCAAGGTATTGACTTAGCTGATATTCAGGATGTCAAAGAAGGAATTATCACCCATGAGGAATTGACTCGGAATATAGCCACAGGTTCGGCTGTTATCTTGGAAGGCAGGAATAGACCTGTCGCAGTCGGCAAGGGTCTATTGGTTAAAGTAAACACAAATGTCGGTGTCAGTAACAGTAAGGCCCTTAGTGTTGAGCTGGAAAAAGTAAAGGCGCTGTCTCGCGCAGCTTACCGTCCCGACGCAATCATGGATTTGAGTATTGTTCGTTTACCTAAACCACTTTACACCTTCATTATTGATGAATTTGGAGGGCCAGTTGGTACATTACCCCACTATATCTGCTACCGTGACCGAAAAGGTATAGACCCGAGTATGCTTTTAGAAGAAATAGCTAAACAAGCGGAGTCAGGTGTTAGTTGGATGACCTTACACTTAACGGCTAGAAGAGATTTGTGCGAAAAGGCTAAGATAGCTAGAATGATCCCTACAGCCGCACGAGGAGGCGGAATCATCATTAGCGACATGTACATTAACAGTAGAAACGAGAGCATCCTATCTATCTATTTTGACGAGATCCTAGCGATTCTTAAGAAAAATCTAGTAACTGTAAGTGTAGGAACTATCTTCAGGCCTGCTACGACGGTCGATGCTCTCGATGAGGTTCACAGACAGGAGATTGACATACAAGGAGAGTATATCAGAGAAGCAAGAAATAGGGGCGTTCAGGTAATGATGGAAGGAATCGGTCACAGCACTCTAACAAAGATCGAGGAATATACCCGCATTGTTAAGGCCAAGTACAATGTTCCGTTTGTGCCTTTGGGTCCCCTCCCTACCGACGCTGCCGTTGGCAATGACCACATCGCTTCTGCAATAGGGGCTGCCTTCATGGCTTATTTGGGAGGGGCAGATATGATTAACTCCGTAACTAGAGAAGAGCATACTGGTGGTATACCAAGTTGTGAGTCGATAATCGAAGGGCTCAGAGCGGCAAGAATAGCTACCCACTGTGTGAATATAGCTAGGTTTCCCAAACTTGATGCCCCGGACAGAAGAACGTCTGACCGACGAGCCACCAACTACACCTGTGCAGTCGAAGAAGGGCTATTTACTGAGTCTGCCAAAATAAGATACAGTATGGGATGTCAGAGATGCGGAAATAAGTGTCCGCTCCGTCTGATGCATTTACTGGATAAATGACAAGGAGGATAAGCAAAAATGATACAGTTTGATTATTACCAGCCAACGAGAATCGTTTTTGAAACTGGCGGGCTTACAAAGTTAGTGGAATTAGTGCGTTCCTTTGGAACTAGGATGATGCTCGTTACAGGACGAGAAAGCATGAAAAAACAAGGGATTGTTGGCCAAATCAAGAACATGTTTGAGGAGGCCAGTCTTCACCTCGTTACCCATAGCAGCATCAAGCCTAACCCTACTGCGGACTCCGTAAGTACCGCATGTGAAAAAATCAAGAGGGAAAAGATCGATGTACTTGTTGCATTGGGAGGGGGAAGCGTGATGGATGCTGCAAAAGCAGCATCACTTGCAGCCACACATACAGGAGATTTCTGGGAATATAGGTTAACTGGTGAGCGAGGGATTACTCAAATTCAAAACAAGTTGCTTCCAGTTATTACAGTTCCAACAACTGCGGGAACGGGCAGCGAAATTTCACCGGCAGCTTTGATATCAAAAGGCACGGCCAAGGAGCTAATCGTAAGCCCGTATATGTTTCCTAAGGTTGCATTGGTAGATCCACAGCTGACTGTAAGTTTGCCATCTCACCTGACCGCTCAAATTGGGATAGATGCATTAACTCAGTCGATTGAAGCCTACGTCTCGGCAAATTCTCAACCCTTATCTGACATTTACGCTGAGGCATCAATCAAATTTGTTGCTGAGAGCATTAGAAAGGCATTTTCAAATGGACAAGATTTGGAAGCAAGAGCGAAAATGTCGCTAGCAGGGATATTAAGTTCAAAAGCAATTAACTTGGCCGGAGTCGGTGCTGCTCATGCGCTGTCTGATCCTCTAAGTGGCCGATATGACGTTGGGCATGGGCTGGCAGTGAGCATACTATTGCCAGCAGTACTGGAATTCAACTTGGATGCTAACTATAAAAAGTATGCTCGAATTGCACAACTATTTGGAGAAGACGTTAGTCATTTGTCTGACGAACGAGCAGCTAAGAAGAGTGTAGAAATAATACGTGAGCTCCTGAATGACCTTGGTCTTACGCAAAGACTCAACCAGTTTAATATATCCGAAAATGATATAGATGCGTTTGCACCTGAGGCATTCAACCCAGACATGGGCACCAACCCTAAGAAAATGACCCTTTCGGATGTAAAGTCCGTTTATAGCAAGGTAGTGTAAACTGGATGGCTACGCTGTCTGCGGCCAATATTGAACTTTAAATGTACTATGTCGAATAGAGGTCTACTATTGGCTCTCGCCACATCCGTCATGTTCGGATGTGGCGCGGTTTTGGCAAAAATAGTCTTGGAGGACCTCGATCCTCTTTTCATCACTTTTCTTGATCTAGCTCTTGGGTTTGTTCTTCTCATCCCTTTTCTTGCGCTCACTCGAGTTCCATTGTTTAAAGAGGTCAAAAAGAAATGCCTTGGTGACCTGTTGCTAGCTTCCCTGGTTGGCACGGCTCTGCCTCTGTTTCTTGTAGTCTGGGGCTTGAAGTTAACCACAGGTATAAAGGGTGGCATGCTGATTCAGTTTCAGGCTGTGGCTGGCATTCTTTTCGCGGTGGGATTACTTCGTGAAAGGATATTAAGAATACAGATAATAGGGATTCTCATAATGCTAGTTGGCGGGCTTCTGATAGTCACCCAGACAATTAAGTGGCCACTATGGCAAAACTTTGATGTAGGAGACATTATGGTTCTACTAGGAGCTGTAGGTCTTGGTTATGCTTTTATCCCTCTTAAGAAGCTAACGCAGGTGATGCCCCCACTACAAATAGCAACTCTACGCTTGTTAATTGGAGCAGTGGCACTAGCGCCATTCTTGTTAATATTTCCGTCGTCTCTCCCTGTAACTAGCCCCTCAATACACATAGCTACAATACTCGTCATTTATATCTTTACGAATTTCGCGTTGGGCTTTTTTACCGTCAATGAAGCACTTAGGCTGTTACCCGCTTGGAAAACGGTAACCATACTGCAAACTATGCCAGTTTTCTCGACTATAAGCGCGATCTTGCTGCTTGGGGAATCATTTACAGTATTGCATGGCATAGGTGGCTCATTGATCATTGGGGGAGCAACATTGATAACTTGTTATCAGAGAAGCTAGACGTATTTGTTTCTCCAAGAAATACTTGAGTAGGATCCCAAGTGCAAATCTCCCGATCGATCAAGTATCGCATACCAAACAACCCCTTTGTTGAGCAAGTGATATGCCGTTAAGAAAAGCATTCCAGCTGGTCGGTCATCTACAAGCCCCACGAGGAAGTAATTCTCAACTTCTATCTTCTTATGAGCTTTTCGTGCATTCTCCCGTCGGATTTGGTTTTGCTTGATATAAGTCTCGAAATTCTCCCAAGGTTCTTCGTGCCTCAGATAAAAGAGTCCCTCGTATAGGGGACGGCTCATATCAAAAATTATTCGTACCTTGGGGTGATCCAAGTCGTCAATGCGGATCCACTGAATATCAGGCTGGTGTACCATCTTGTTATTGCTCTATCTAAAACCGCAAGTTCAGTAGAATGTCAAAGGCCGATATTTCCTAAAATATGCGCGAAGTCGCCTCTCTCCACTATTCACTGAGGATTATATCACACCCCCCTTTTGGAGGACAGTCATACGGGGTCTGGTGGGCTGTTTTGGCCACTACGCTTGTCCAAGGAGTGATATCGCGGACGCTCTATTCCGTGCTAGGAGGTGGAAGCCAATGGAAATGAAAGGGTAACGGCTAGAGCAAGAGGAATGGGCGAGGATGCGTTAGGAAAGCCACCAGCTTACAAGGGAATTGAAGTAACTGTGCCCGGCGGTTGAACAATCGTCCAGATTGTATGATATCACACACTTGCCTGTGTTGTGACCCCCCGCTACACAATTGCTTATAATGTTCAATCCTGCACAATTGAGGCAACTGTTGGATAACATTAGCTTGAAATGTGTGATTAACTTAGAAGCAAAGGACTGCAGACGGCGCTATTTTCCTGTTCAGATTCTGTCAGGAACAGAAATAGTTATCCCACCCATCTTATGTACCGAGTGTCATGCGGGTCTCTCAAAAGTACGGTCAGTTGACTGTTCGAACCAGCAGGATGTTACTTCACTGGACTACTGAAAAACAATTACTTCCTCATTCTCCCGTGCTGACTATCCTCGTAATTTCACCATAGGCAAGGCTCTAGGAATAAAGCCCGACTCCCCCAAGCCATATGGTCAAGGGAACTTTCCCTAAAGAGCGGAATCTCCCACGTTAGTTAGATGCTGATCTACACAGTGTGTGATCCGGTGCCGGGGAGACACTGAACATCCGACTGAATGACTAAACGACTGAACGAACGAACAAAATGAACGATATCCTGAACGCCTGTTTTGTCACCGAGGTTAAGCAGACCTCGACTGCTCACGATCTCTGACCTAGATCCCCGACACTGGCTAGGATCGATTCCTGCTCGTCTTGACATTCCCTTTCGTAGGCACTACAATACCAGTGGAGAGTAAGATGCCATTTGTGAGAGCAAAGCATAGAGGTCAAAAAGTATATTATTACCTCGTGGAAAGTAAACGCCAGAGTAACAAGGTGAGACAGCGAATTATCCGTTACCTCGGCACCAAGCCACCAACGCAAAAGGAACTGGAAAACATGCTTAAGGAGGTTAACCGATGAAAAGAACAGGGCAATTACTACCTCGTAGAAGAATGAAGATACAAAGTCTAAAGGTTGCGCACGAGCAAGGACAGCCAGCATTACGGAGTAAGCAAGGTGGCAAAAAAGACCTCTTGCTTCGTTACCCCAATTTTGTAGCTAAATCGACAGATGCTAGCTTTGAGAGACCACTTCTTACGTGTGAAACAGGTGTTCCTCAGGTGAAGATGAACTGGACAGGATGCATTGGAAAGAGAGGAACTGTGGACGGGGTGAGGTGGGAAATGAACACAGAACTCGGCTTACAGGTTTACTTGATCCACTTCTTATCTCCATGAGTTCCGCCTTCCATTTAAGCGGTTTCTCTATCTTATATCACCAAAGCTTTAGTCTATCCGGTTGCCTGTACATATAATTATAGGTACAGATTTGACCATAGCCAAAATTGTCAAAGCACATAATGCGTCGTTCCGTTTAATTCTCAGCTATACAACTTGACCCTGGTGACTTCACCATCTATGATTTACTTAGGGGTAACCATATTTAGCAGAGATACGAAACATGCGCATTCTGGTTGTTGATGATGATCCCGAGATTGTAAGCTTTGTCAGGCGCGGCCTGGCCTATGAGGGCTACAAAGTCGACACTGCCGCTGACGGCTCTGAAGCACTGGCCAAAGCGCGGGAAAAGGAACCTGACCTGGTCATATTGGACATCATGATGCCCGGGATTGATGGC
>SDBS01004206.1_pt1 | contig 14123 bp, 11 predicted proteins | sample 2277091 | NCBI WGS metagenome assembly SDBS01 (sample SAMN10404972, study PRJNA504765) | marine sediment metagenome | isolation source: marine sediment core GS10_PC15, 163 cmbsf | place: Arctic Ocean: Southern Knipovich Ridge | collected 2010
CAAAGGCTGGAAAGTAGTCGACGATTGCGGACAGTGCCCCCTTCCGGTCAGCCCCTGCGGGATCGACGCTACGTGCGACGACTCTAGTGGGAGGGCGGTTTGTGCTTGCCCCTCGGGCTGGACGGGAGACCCTAACAAAAAGTGCGTCCCGCCCGAGGTTAAAATTAATTGTTGTAATACTGGTACCGGTCAGTGCCTCGTTAGGAAGCAAAGCGACGGCTGCCTCGGCAGCGAGGCAGTAGTTAGTGATTGCTCGCAGTGCAAACCTCCCGGCTCTCGCCGCTGGAAGTGCGACATACCCTCGGGCCTGTGCCAGCCCAGCAGCAATCCTAGGGACGAGACCGACCGCGGTCGGTGCAACCTGGCGTGCGCCCGGGGGGGAAACAAACCTAAGAGCGGAGGAGCTAACTGGCCCCTGATTATAATTTTAACTACGGGCGGACTGGTGTTGTTGGCGGTGGCGGCCCTTATTATTTCGTCGGCGCGTCGGGCCAGAAAAAAGTTTCTTTTCGGGGGCGTTAAATAAGTAACTCGAAAGCTAATTTAAAGAAAAAGGGGCAGGAATAAAAATGAGCGCGGGAATGGACCACACACAAATTTTAGGCGGGATGTTTAGAATAGCCGAGGCCTTCATGCCCCGGGAGAGAGAAACCACCCACCCCTTCGACCTTATTGAAAACGAGGAGTGGATCAAGGTGTATGTGGAAATACCCGGGATTTCCTCCCAGGACCTTTCGGTGGATTTTTTTAACAACAAGGTCAAAATAGTCGGGATAAAAAGTATTTACAGCTTGGAAGGTGGTTTCGAGGTCAAACAAAAAAAGATTAGGGACGAAGATTTAAAGCTGGACATATCCCTCCCGCTGGCCGTCACGAATCGGAACAATGTCAGGGTGGCCGTGGATAAGGGGGTACTTTGCATTTCAATTAACAAGGCGGCCGAAGCCCAAAATAGTTTCACCATGAAAGTGGGGGAGTGCCCCCGTGACGAGGCTTGAAATGAAATAAGAATATTTTAAAGCTGATTAAGCTTTAAAATATACGCTCGAGGGATCACTGAAAATACACGGGGTTCATGTTCGCGAATTTACCAAAATTAGTCTGCATTAGCTGGCCGACCTGCCCTTTCTCCTGCGCGCTCTTAAAAAGACCGATGAGAATATCCAGGCACGTTTGTGGGTTCTCCAACATCTTGAAAAAAAGAGGGTCGCTGTCCAGCCGAGAAATGTCGCCGGTGTCGCAAACTATTTGGCACTCGCCGGGCCCGAAGCAGGGGACGCTCACCGGATAACAAATTTGAGGCGAGAGCGGGTTGGTAGGGTCGAAGGGTTCGCAGCGCTGGGCGCAGTTTGGAGTCCGGCAGAACCTTTTAAAGGCCGAGTTCCGGATCAATTGCTCTCCGTTGGTGAGCTTTTTACAGAGGTCCCCGCACCCGGGCACGTTCATGGCGCAGCTGAGCACCTCGTTGGGGTAGTTGGGGTTAATATTGTGGGAGGCCATTTCGCAGTAGCCGTCCCAGTTCTTCCCGCAGTAGTCGGAGAGCAGCATTTGGCAGTTGCGCGACATCTGGCCCCCGATCACGTCGCCGAGCACCCCTCCCTCGAACTTGTTGTTTATGGTGTTTCCAAAGCAAACTTCTAATGGGTTCTTTGGGTTAACCTGCCCGAAGTTAATTATTTTTCGGTAGTTGTTTGAAGATCTTGTTGAATTCATTTATTTAATTTGGGATTTTTTTATTTAATCTGACTTTTTAAACCGCGGAATTTATGGTCCCCCGACGATTTTCCTTTCACGGCCTTTATTTTTCCCTTCACATTGCGGGAAAAAATAAAAACGAAATAATTTTAAAGACAAGGGTTTCTTAAAATAAAGAATCATGCAAGTTATTAAGAGAAACGGTAAGGCGGAAGACGTATCTTTCGACAAAATTACTCGTAGAATAAGGTTCCTCCTTTACGGGGGCCTGGATAAGAATATCGACCCGGTGGCGATCGCCAGGGAGGTCATCAAGGACCACCTCTCCGACGGAATTTCCACCACCCTTTTGGACGACATTTCCGCCGAAATTTGCATCGCCAAAACTATAACCCACCCCGACTTCGGAGTTTTGGCCGCCCGAATTGCGGTCGACAACTACCAGAAAAATACCTCGCGCTCTTTTTTGGGGGTCATGCGAGCCTTAATGAACAACGTGGATAAAAACGGGGAGAAGTGCCCTTTGCTGGGCTCTGATTTTTTCGCGGTTTGTTGCAAGCATGAAGCGCGGATTGAATACGCCCTGGCCCACGACCGCGACTGCCTGATAGACTATTTTGGCTTCAAAACCCTGCACCTCTCCTACCTGATGAAAATCGACGGGAAGCCTATTGAGCGCATTCAGCACATGTGGATGCGCTGCGCGCTTTTCCTCAACCAGGAAGACATCGACAAAGCCGTCGAAACCTACGATCTCCTTTCCAAAAAAGTCTACACCCACGCGACACCTTCACTTTTTCACGCGGGCACTGTTTATCCACAGATGAGTTCTTGTTATTTGCTTTCCATTGAAGACTCGATCGAGGGCATTTTTGAAACTGTAACCCGTTGTGCTAAAATCTCTAAATGGGCGGGCGGAATTGGGGTCCACATTTCCAACATCCGGTCCAACGGTTCCAGGATCCGCAAAACGAACGGCTTAAGCAGCGGCATCCTGCCTATGCTTAAAGTATTCGACGCTACGGCTCCTTATGTGAATCAGGCCGGTCGCCGTAAGGGTTCATTCGCTTTTTATTTGGAGCCGCACCATCCGGATATTTTTGATTTTTTGGAGGCCAAACTCAAAACGGGCGCGGAAGAAAAAAGAGCCCGCAACCTGTTTTATGCCTTGTGGATTTCCGATTATTTCATGACTTGCGTGAAGGGGGACCAAGACTGGTACCTCCTGGACCCCGATAGGTGCCCTAATCTCAATGAAGTTTACGGAAACGAGTACGAAACGCTTTATCAAAAATATGTTTCAGAAGGGAGGGCCGCCAAAAAGATTAAAGCCCGTGATATTTGGAGCGCGATGATTACAGCCCAGACTGAGACTGGACTTCCTTACGTCTGTTTTAAGGACGCGGTGAACCACAAAAGTAATCAAAAGAATATCGGAACCATTAAGTCGAGCAATCTTTGTTGTGAGATAAATGAATTTAGCAGCACAGATGAGACTGCGGTATGTTTTACGGGCGACACTAAAGTATTAACAAAAGAAGGGTACAGAAGAATCGACGAATGTGATGCTGCGGAGGTTCTTTCGTACTTTAATAACGACGAAGATTTAATAACCGAGGAAAGCTTTAGTAAAGCCCAACTTATTGATAACGGTGTTAAGGATGTTTTTGAGCTAAAGTGCACTGGCACTTCTGAAATTAAAGCTACCGGAAATCATTGTTTTCTAACATTGGAAGGTAGAACCAAAAACAAAGTCAACAATTATAAATGGAAGAAATTAGAGGAATTGAAAGTCGGAGACCGAATAATTTTACCCACTACCAAAGAATTGCCGAGTTACGACGTAAATATTATTCAAGATTTAGAGGAAGATTACCTGACGGTAGGCTGGATGTTAGGGGACGGCTGGCAGTGCACAGACAAAAATGGACGAACGACTTACGGAGTTTGTTTCGGCCCGAATGAGACTTATGCTAGGGACAGAATTATAAATAATCTGTCCCAAATCTGTAACTCGGTGCCTTTTACTAAAAATGGAAGGCTCTCCCAAAATTCGGACTATTACACTGATAGAAACGGCGTGCATAATTGGGCCAGTTCGAAACAGTGCTTCGTAAAGTATTTTCAAGAAAAATTTGGATTGATACCACATAAAGCCAGAGAAAAGGTTATTTCTGAAAAAATTGAAAAATCAAAGCCTAACGAGATTGCCTCGGTATTGTCCGGACTCTTTTCGGCCGATGGCACAGTATCCCTGTTTATAGCTTCAAATCTAGCAACACATTTTTACGTAGGTTTGTCCAGTTCAAGTAAAAAACTTTTATACCAAACACAAAATTTACTCAGATGTTTTGGTATTAAATCGTCAGTCGTGTGGAGTTACCTAAAGTCCAGGGACAGATATCAGGGGAAAGTAACTATTAACAAAATGGAATCCCTTCAAAAATTTAAAAAATATATAGGTTTCGCCCTTTCTAAATCCAAACAGGAAATACTAGAACAAGGATTGAAAACAGTTAAAAGAGACAGAGTGATTTTTACTGACTACACCAAGGTCGTATCCGTAACTTATCTTGGCAAGGAAAAGGTGTACGATTTGTCGGTTCCGGAAACACACAATTTTATAGCAGAGGGTTTAGTGGCTCATAATTGTAATTTGGCCTCTATTGCGCTTTCCCAATTCGTCAAACCTCACGACACTTCCGAGTATATTTTCGGGGAGAGGGTTGACAACGTGAGCTCCCTAAAAGTTTACACAGTTGAAAACTGCAACTGGTGTCGGTTGGCTAAAGCCTGCCTTAGGGAAAACAAAATTAGATTCACAGAAAAGTGCCTTCGCACCGAAGAGGAAATTCAAGAAATTAAATATATATTCAAAGTGACCACGTTCCCTCAAGTGGTTAAGGCAACCAAGAGTTGCGACGTCTGCGAGGGGCCAGAAACTCGTAGCTGGAAAGAAGTCCCGTGCGGGGGCTTTACAAAGATCCAGCAATTCCTGCGTCCTCGTTTTGATTTCGACCGTCTCTACGAAATTACCAAGATCGTCACCCGAAATTTAAATAAGGTGATCGACCTCAACTTTTACCCCACGCCGGAAACCAAGAGGTCCAACTTCAGGCACCGGCCGATCGGCATCGGAGTTCAGGGACTGGCGGACGCCTTCATTCTGATGAAACTTCCTTTCGACTCGCCGGAGGCCCGAAAATTAAACAAAGAAATATTCGAAACCATGTACTACGCGGCCCTGGAAACTTCTATGGAAATAGCCCGAGAAGATGGTCCCTACGAAACTTTTGCCGGATCTCCCCTTTCCGAAGGAAAGTTTCAATTCGACCTTTGGAACGAGTTTAGAAATCCTAAAGATTCTTATCAGTTTAAACTGACCGACAGGTGGGATTTCGAAGGCCTGCGCGAAAAAATCAAGCGGCACGGGGTTAGGAATAGCCTGTTGCTAGCTCCGATGCCCACGGCCTCGACTGCGCAAATTCTGGGCAATAACGAGGCCTTCGAACCTTACACTTCTAACATTTATACCCGAAGGACCTTAGCCGGGGAGTACGTCGTCGTTAACAAGCACCTGGTCAGGGACCTTATAAACTGCGACCTTTGGACCGACGCCGTCAAAGAAAAAATTAAGTTTTATCAAGGGTCGGTGCAAAAAATCAAGGAGGTTCCCGGCTTCCTCAAGGAGATCTATAAAACGGTCTGGGAAATCAAGCAGAAGGTCGTCATCGATATGGCGGCCGACCGCGGCCACTACATCTGCCAGAGCCAGAGCATGAACATCCACCTGCCCGAGCCGACCGAGAAGCTCATTTACAACGCCCTTTTTTACGGCTGGAAGAGGGGCTTGAAAACGGGAATGTACTACCTGAGGAGCCAGCCGGCCTCCAACGCTCAGCAGGTCACGATCGACCCGGAGACCGCGAGGAAAATAAAGGACGACGAAGAGCAGGAGGAAATTTGCATCATGTGCTCGTCCTAAAATTTGAAATTTATTTTTTTCTCCTTTCAATAAAATGGGAAAATCCACTGCGGTCGTCGGACTTCTAATTGCAATCTTGGTCGTGCTGGTTTTAGTGCTGATCGTTTTACTGGTGAGGCGCAAGTCCGAGTCTTTCGAGCGGGATAAATCGCTTAAGGACTATTAGGATAAAAACTAATTTTTTAATACACGGCAGTGTATTAAAAAAATCTTACGGAGCTTCCCTGTAACTCACAGCGCGTTTTTGCATTGGGGCTCGTACATAAAGCAGTTGGGGTCGCTCACCTCGCACGCTCCCGTGGGCGGTTCTATACAATTCCCCTGGTACAGCAGCCACATTTTGTGACCGTCGCACGAGGTCTGGCAGGAGGCCGAGTCCGGCCAGCATTTGTTGTAGATATCTGGATAGGTGCAATCGAGCGGCGCCGCGCATTTATCCTGGCAGCCGTACCCCTGGGGCGTGCAGTCGTTCTGGCAGCTGCCCATATTTGGGTAGCAGTCGTCGTCGGCGCTGGGGTCGCAGCCGGTGCCCTGGAAGCAGCCGTTGACGGTGCACTTGACCGGGACGTCCTTGCAGCCGCTCTTTTCGCACTCCTCCAGACCCACGAAGCAGGTCGAGTCGGTGTTGGGGTCGCAAGTTTCCCTCTGTTTTTCATTTAATTGGCGGCACCCTCCTTGGTAGGGGTCGCACTTGAAAAGGCCGCAACTTTTCAGGCAGTTCTTAAGGTGGCGATCGGGCTTCATGTCCTGGCACGCCTGGTCGCCCTCGTCGCAGAGGCTGGTCATGCACATGGGCCGTACGTCGTCGCCTGCTCCCGGGGGCTGGCCGCAGGTGAGTTTCCGGCAGCGCTTGTAGCAGTCGTCGACGTCGTCGAAACAGTTGGTAGCGTCGGCGCACTCGGTGGTGTACAGGCAATTCAGGCTGGGGTCGCCGGTGCACTGGGACTTGCACTGGGCGTCGCACTTTTCGTGGGACTCGAAGCAGGTTTTGTCGGCGTCCGTGCTACACTCGGCCTTCATGCAGCCGTCCCGCAGGTCGCACTTCCAATTTCCCTCGGGGTAATTGACCGAGTCGGCGTAGCACCCGTATTGGGTCAGAAAACAATTATCCTCGGAGAGGGTACAGGAGTCGTCGGCCGAAGTTGACTTACAGATCCCGCCCGCGGTCAGTCTGAAGCCGTCGGTCACCTCACATTTTTTCTGGCAGTCCAGCTTCTTCGCGTAGCCGGTTCCCTCGTCGATCAATAATTTGTCCGTGCACTTATTCGCGCAGGTGAACTGCATTTTTTTGGGGACTGGCCCTTTCCGGCGGGGCGCCATTAACCAGATTAAAAGACCGGTATAGATTATCGCCGCCAGAATGAGCACCCACAAAATTGTTCTTCCAGATAATGTCATTTTGTTTATTTTATTTATTAATAAAAATAAACAAAAATGAATTCCGAAGAAAGCGACTGCAGCGGGCACGGAACTTTGAACAAAGTCACGGGGCTGTGCGACTGCGATAAAGGCTGGTATAAGAAGGACTGTTCCCAGCAGTACTGCCCCGGCAATTGCTACGGGAACGGCCTCTGTAAGGACGGCGAGTGCCAGTGCTATACCGACTGGACCAGCTCCAATTGCTCGGTTAGGGCCCCGAAAAGGTGCCTGCCCTGCGTGAACGGGTCCTGCGACCCGGCGACGGGGGAGTGCCAGTGCCTGACCGGCTGGAAAGGGGACACTTGCTCCACCGAGGATATAAGGAAAAAATGCCCCGACCAGTGCGACGCCAACGGAACGTGCAACCAAAAAACGGGCGATTGCATCTGCAGCCTGGGCTGGAGCGGCGCCAGCTGCGACATACTCCAAAACTACTCAGTTAAGGGGGACCAGCAAGGCGCCCCTCCCGCCGTTATTATTACCCTGTCGGCCCTCTTTATTTTCTTAGCAGCGTGGCTCCTCTATTTAATTTTCAAACGACGCCCGGCCGCGGGCCAATAAATAAAAGTATAAAAGGGGCACCCCTTTTATACTTCGCGAAGAAATTTTAATTTTGACCCTTCGTCGCGGGGCCGGGCTCCCGCAGGTAGCAAGCGGGCTTCGCCCGCAAGGCGCCGGAATCACATACTGATGTCGCGCGGGGGAATGTACCTGGCGGCCACCTTTCCTTTGTCGACTATCACGCCCTCCACGATGAATTTTATTATAAAGTGCATGTCTATGCCGTCGAGCGGGCTGAAATAAAAATTTAAATTTCTCCAAAATTCGACCTCGTCCGCGCTATAAATTAATTTCATGGCCGCGATGGCGAATTCCCACTGGACCTTCCCCATCTGGACCGCCCAGGTCGGGTGGCTGTGGTCCATGTCTCGGTACTTTTCGTAGGTGTCCTGCAGGCCCTCGCCGTCTTCGTTCCTGATGTCGAGGAGGAGCTGGCCGAAGGCCATGAGCCTCCCGTAGACCAGGGACGGGGGGAGCACGATGGAGCCGCTTTGTTTGTCCCTTGGGATGGGGTATTTTATAAACCTGTTGGTTTGATCCGACACGAAGGGGTTGGACAGGGAGTACCACAAATTTTTCTTGAAGTATTCCAAAAAGGTGGGCGCCAGCAGCACCCTGTTTTTTTCTTGGTAGGCCTTTTGTATGGGGAGGGCCACGGTCTGAAGATAACTGAACATCATGGAGGGGTCTATTCCCATATTTAGGGGCTGGGGCGCGCTCTTGATGGTGGTCTGGTTAGTTTGCAGGGCGGTGACGATGGGATTTTCCCGCACGTTGTACATCATGCGCACGTCGTCCTTCCAGAGGATCACGGGGATGTTCAGGGCGGAGGCCATGGCGCAGCCGGCCGCGACGGTGGGGTCTATGGTGGGCCCGTTGATGTTGGCTATAACGACGGTGGGGTTGCTGGCGCCCATTTCCACCATGGTAGAGAGCATGGTCCCGGCGTAGGCGCAGTTGAGCATCACGCTGATGGGCCCCTGGTAGGCCTCGACGATGGCCACCCGGGTCAGCTTTCCGCTTTGGGGGTCCGTGTACTCGAGGCTCCCGAAGACGCTTTCCAGGTACCTCCTCCCTTTGGGGTCGTCGGAGGCGAAAAAATATTGGTAGGCCTTCAGGGGCCAGACCAGGGTCTTGTCGTAAATATTTCCCATCTGGGGGGGCACCGGGACGTAGGTCTGGGTCCGGCTGTCATAAAATCTTATGAATTGCTCCCTGGTCAGTTCGTCCTGAAGATACGCGTTAATTACCACTGTTTCCGCCTCGTCGTAAACCATGTGCATGGGGGAGATGGTGAAGACGTTTAGCCCGGGCACTACCTGTTGGGCGGCCTGCAGGTAGGGGTCCTGGTATGGTATCGCCACGAGGTAGTCCGGCATTGTCGGCGTGCCAGCGTCGAATTGCGAGATGAATGGAATGTTTCCGGGAAGTTTAGAAGACATTTTTGTTTTATATTTTATTTATATAAATAAAAACAAAAATGTCCAAGGCTGCTATTTTAACGCTGTTTTTTTTGTTAGTGGCGCTGATAATTTTGTTTCTAGTTTTTTATAGGACGAATAAGGGGGAGGGCTTCAGCAATTTTCAAAGGCCTCCCTCGCTCAAAAGAAAAATCCGGGTCTACGTGTCTTCCCCGCTCTTCAATATGTCCGACCTGTTCTACTCCGTCGGCATAAACGGCCTGACCAGCACATCCTCGGCCTCGATTGCGAGTGACAACGTAAAGTTCCCCGGGATCGCGAGATACGCCGATATTTTTGCGTCCACTATGGGCATTCCCAGGGGAGGGATGGCCCAGTACCTGGCGGAAAGGGGCTGGGAGGCCTACATACCGGCCCGGGACGGGTTTAATATGGCGGTCTACGCGGGGGTGACCACGTCTTTTCTGCCCGGCATCCTCAGCGCGGGCGACGCAGACTCCAAAGCGCTCAAGGACGCGGGCGTGACTCAGCAGGACGCCGCGTTTGCCGGGGCCTACCTCCTCATGGCCGTGTACGCCTTCGATATGTTCAACTTGGTCAGCAGGTGCAACTGCTTCATCTTCAACTCCTCCGGAATCACGATGGACGACGGCAGCGTGGCCGAGCTCGGCATCGCCAGCGCGCGCGGGCTCCTCATCAGCATCCACTCCCCTGAGGACGTCACCCTTTTCGCCGGGGGGATCATCAACCCCATGGTGGCCGGGGCGGCCTCCATAGATCTCAGAAGCGAAAAATGGAAGTTCTACACGATCAAGGACGTGGTCAACGACATGAAGGAAAAAATCATCAAATTCCGAGAAAAGGGAGGGCCGGAATACTGGAGGGTCACGCGCCCTCCAGATAATATCATGTTTTGGAACACCCTGGGCTCGAAGATATGGAACTACAAGTTCAAAAACCACGTGGTGGACCAGGACGGCGTGACCGACCTCGACCAGTCGATGCACGACGATTTCCGCATCAAGGACAGCAACGACATGGGCCGGGCCTTCATCGGGGGGCACATCATCGGCCTGATCAAGCAGACGCAGAAATCGTTCGGACTGCCGCTTCTGACCGATTCTTAAGCCAGAATCGTAAAAAATATTTTTAAAGGGAGTGTCCCTTTAAAAATTACAAATTGAAATATTTCCGAGCGAAATATTTCCCCAGTTCCTCTATATGCTTATCATCGGGCAGAGCGAAAACCACCTTTTCGAAAGCCCTCTCGTATTTACCGGTCAGAAGCCTATGAAAAATACCGAAAATCATGCTGGGGCTGTTCCCAAAAACACCACAGCCAAAAGAACCTAAAATTAAGCACTTATTTCCATGAAAGTTAAAAACCCCCAGGATCCTATCTATTCTTTCCTCCATGATTTTTTCAAGTTCGGAAAGGCCCACATTACATACGGAGGCGTTGACGGCCGGGCAAAGTAGACAGCCGGCGTAATAAACCTCGTCCTCCCACTTTCCTTCTTCGTCCCGGAAAATGGGGACTTGGGGGCAATAAGTTATGGCGTGGGTATAAATCCCTCGAATCTTGGCGCAGAAGTTGGCATCTTTCCGGCGGGTTTTATTCGAATTAACGGCATACATATGGGAATTACAGCATGCTTCGTGTAGCCCGCTACAACGGGCTATACTTTCCTCCTGGGCCTGGGATCCCTTTAGCCAGCCGCCGCCTGGGTTTTTGGCGCTGGCAAAAACTAAGACTCCAGGCGGAGAACAGTTTTGAAAATACATTTCTTTACAAACGGGGACGGCAGTGCTTTGACGAACTTCAATTATAGCCGGACCGCTTAGCGTCAGAGAAACGTGAGTTTTACTTTGGGGGTTGTAATAAGTATAGGGCGAAATTAAAATTTCAACATGCTTTCCTTCGTGCTCGTAAAAGCCTCTTTCGACCGCCTTTTGAGTGCCCCTGGCGATATCCTTAAATTTTTCTCTTTCCAGGTTGACCTCTCCCCCTCCTCGTTTTTGGTCCCTACGCTTTCCGGAGGAGTGCGGGTTCTTTTGCAGGTATTTTTTGGATTTTTGAAACCTGTCGGCCCTTCGATTATCTTTTTCCATTTTTTAAGGCTGAGTTAATTCCAAAAATTAAAATCGAATCTTTATTTTAAGAGACCACTTCTTAAATAAAAAATGGACCATTTAGAACCCATACTAAAAGAGGACCCATCGCGCTTCTGCCTTTTTCCCATCCAGTACCATGATATTTGGAACGAATATAAACGCCAGCAACGGTCCTACTGGACCGTCGAAGAAGTCGACCTTTCGGCCGACCTGGGCGACTGGGAGAAAAAAATGACCTGGGACGAGCGCTATTTTCTCGAGAATATTTTCGCCTTCTTTGCGGGTTCCGACGGAATAGTTATGGAGAACCTGGCTAAGAATTTCTGCTGCGAGGTGCAAATTCCCGAAGCTCGGGCGGCCTATATATTTCAGGCGACGATGGAATCGACCCACAACGAACTCTATTCCCTTTTTATCGAAACTTACGTTAAGGACCCTAAAAGAAAGCGGGAACTTTTCGACGCAGTAGTGACGCTGTCCTGTGTAAAAGAGAAGGCCGACTGGGCCCAAAAATGGATGGATCCTCAGAAAGCCCCCTTCGCGCAGAGGCTTTTGGCCTTCGCGGTGGTCGAAGGAATTTTCTTTAGCGGAAGTTTCTGCGCCATCTTCTGGCTTAAAAGTAAAGGGAAAATGTGCTCGGCCCTGGGGACCAGCAACGAGTGGATCGCCCGGGACGAGGGGATGCACACCGATTTCGCGGTTTTGTTATACAGCAAGCTCAAGTACCCCCTGAGTCAAGAGAGGGCGGAAGATATTTTTCGCGAGGCGGTGGAAATTGAGGATCGGTTTATCTGCTCGGCTTTGCCCTGCCGCCTCATAGGCATGAACAGCGACCTCATGAGCCAGTACATAAAATTCGTGGCCGACCGGCTCTTGACCCAGCTCGGCTACAAAAAAATTTACAAAGCCAGCAACCCGTTTAGTTTCATGGAAACCATCGGGCTGCAGGGGAAAACCAACTTTTTCGAAAAGAGGGTCACGGAGTATCAATCAGCCTCGCACCTAAAAGATAATACCGGTGACGCCTTCGAGCTCGATGAAGATTTCTAGGGGCCATCCATCGCCCCCCAACGGCCGCGTCGGCCGTTAAGAAATAAATAATTCAAGTTCCGCCCGGTGGGGCCTAACTAAAAATTAAAATTGAAATATAAAAGGAATTTCCACATGATAAGAAAATGGATTACGCCAGTTATTTCGTAGAAAACAAAGCGCTCTTTGGCTGCTACCCCAACCAAGGAGGGGTGGAAGGGTTGGAGGCCTTGGGAGTCCGCTATTTTTTAGATCTGACCTACCACCAAGAGGCCAGAATTACCGAATATGATACTAAGTACCACTATGAAAATTATCAGATTTTAGATCGGTCGTGCCCGAAGGACAGAGTCTCCTTCGGCAGGCTGGTAGTTAAATACGCAAAAATTATTACCCTGCTGCCGGAGGGCGAGAAGGTTTATGTGCACTGCCGGGGCGGCCACGGCCGCTCGGGGGTGGTGGTGGCCGCCCTCCTCTGCTTCCTTCACAGGATCACCCCCCAGGATGCGATGGAGCGCACCTCGAAATACCACTCCCGACGAAAGATAATGCAGGAAAGATGGAGGGCGTTGGGCTCCCCCCAAACCAGAGTACAAAAAAATTTTATTCTTGCCTTTTTCAAGCCGCTTTATATCATCAAACTGACCCGGCCCTCGCTGGCCGACGTCTTCGACGGCCTTGATTTGAACAGGTCCCGGGACTTTATTTTAAATCAGGTTTTGGCGAGGTTCGAGGCCGGGCAATTCGACGTCGGCGAGCTTCTGGGGACGGGAATGTGTCGGATCATTTTTGTCTCCGCGAGCTCCGAGCACCGGGAGCTGATTTCCGAAGTCTTGAGGCAAATACGTATTCACTTTTTTACCTACAATTTTAACCCCTAAATTGGGAGTTAACGGGGACTTCCCCGTTAAATCCCTTATAATAAAATTCAAGTTTTGTAAAATATTTTATAAGATAAATGGGAACGATTTTTCGACAACACAGAAATCGGCCGGAACATATCCACGACAACTTTCTCAATAAGGTGATCGAGATCATCGACGCCCTAGGGGGCGAGAACACCGGGCCCAGCGGGACTGCCGGCCCTAGGCGTCGAATTTTTAAAGGGGGCAAATCCCTTTAAAAATTTTTATTTCGGCTTTCCGCCCTCCCCATTCTCTTTTTTCCGCAGGTATTCGACGTAGTCTCTCATGCCGGGCGAAACGTACTTGTATTTCTGGATGGGATAAACGTATTCAGTAAAAGGCCGGTAGTAGACCGGGTTGGAGGGAGCCAAAAATTTTTCATTGCTGGTGGAGGCCGGAGTGGTAGGGTAGCACAGCTCCCCTTGATATTTGTAACAGTATGAGCAACAGTCCATTTATTCCTACCCGCCTTTTTTACTTTTTCCGAAAACCAGTTTAAATGATTATTTATACACGTATAAATAAAATGTCCAACACCAGATATATCGAAGTCGACAGCACTTTTCGCAACCGCAAAATGTTCCCTTTACCGGCCAAGTTCGAGGTTCCCATCGCCCAGTACGGGGAGAGGAACCGCCTTACGGCCATCGACCCCATCAGCAACGCGGCCCCCTGGGAAATCTTCGACGGCAACTTCACCCTGGCCGGAGGCGTGACCATCACCGGGGCCGTTTCCGCCCTGACGGGGCTGGGGGCCCTGACCGACGTCAAAATAGTTATAGTGGAATTCCCGCTCAATTCGCTGCAGCAGGGCAAGAATTATTACGTGGGGGCGGTGCTCAACGACGTCACCACAGGGGAGCTCAGGAGGATCGAAAAATATTGCTTCCAGGAGCAGGGCGGCGGCTTCGACCGCGGTCTCTTTGTGGTCGACCCTCCCTTCCGAAACATCGCGGCCGGCGACGTGATCGTAATTACTAACCCCAGCAGCAA
>SDBS01004208.1_pt1 | contig 14110 bp, 24 predicted proteins | sample 2277091 | NCBI WGS metagenome assembly SDBS01 (sample SAMN10404972, study PRJNA504765) | marine sediment metagenome | isolation source: marine sediment core GS10_PC15, 163 cmbsf | place: Arctic Ocean: Southern Knipovich Ridge | collected 2010
CAGATGCCTCTACCGCTACGGAAAAAGAGGAGAAGGATGCTACAACCCAAACGGGTGAAATACCGCAAGAGTCATAAAGGACACCGCCGGGGTAAAGCCCATACTGGGAATGTGGTTGCTTTTGGCGACTTTGGTTTGCAGGCACAAGAGTCAGCCTGGCTTACCAGCCGACAGATTGAAGCAGCACGGCGGGCCATTACTCACTATGTTCGTCGTGGCGCAAATGTCTGGATACGCATTTTCCCTGATAAACCGGTTACCAAAAAGGCGGCTGAAACCCGTATGGGTGGTGGTAAGGGTGCTCCAGACCATTGGGTAGCTGTGGTTAGACCAGGGAGAGTTCTATTTGAAATGGGGGGTATTAGCGAGGAAGCCGCCAGAGGGGCAATGCGCCTTGCTTCATACAAGCTCCCCATAGATACTAAATTTGTGCTAAGGGAAGGACAGACGGAGAGTAAAAGAGGAGCTTACGTAAGTTGAAGACTAAGGAAATTCGAGCTCTCAGTCCTAAGGAATTATCAAAGCAACTGGAGGCAACTCATCGTGAGCTTTTTGACCTTCGCTTTCGCTTGGCTACCAGACAGCTGGTAAACCACCGCGAAATTCCACGGGCTAAAAGAGAAATTGCCCGACTGGAGACCATAATAAGGGAGAGAGAACTAGGTATAAGGCAGGTTTCAAGTGGAGAAAAAGCGTAAGACCAGATTCGGTCGTATAGTCAGTGATAAGATGGACAAGACGGTGGTGGTAGCCGTAGAAACACTCAGGCGCCATCCGTTATACAAGAAGACCATCAGGAGAACAGTTAAGTTTAAAGCTCATGATGCAAATAATGAGTGTGGGCTGGGAGATATGGTAAGGATTATAGAAACTCGCTCACTCTCAAGGGATAAACGGTGGCGGGTAGCTGAGATAATAACCAAAGGAGAGGTAGTAATAACAGTTCAACCTAAGGATATAACCTGAAATTTATAAAAAAGGTGGTTTTCCAGCAGATTTAGTTACTTTGAGGAATAGAACGATATGATTCAACCTTCTACCAGACTTAAGGCAGCAGATAATACCGGTGCTCGGCAGATTATGTGTATCGGCATATTGGGCGGTACCGGAAAGAAATATGCTCGAGTAGGTGATATTATTGTGGCTTCGGTCAAACGGGCCACACCAGCGGCAGTGGTAAAGAAGGGGGATGTAGTCAGGGCAGTTATTGTTCGCAGCGCTCAGCCATACCAGCGTTCCGATGGCTCTTATATTAGATTTGATGAGAATGCGGCTGTAATTCTTACCGATAAGAATAACCCCAAGGGAACCCGAATATTTGGACCGGTAGCTAGGGAGTTAAGAGAGAAAAACTTTACCAAGATTATATCGCTGGCACCTGAGGTTTTGTGAGGTTGGTAGGCTATGAAGATTAGAAAGAATGATACCGTGTTGGTTATTGCCGGCAAGGATAAGGGCAAAAAGGGTAAGGTGCGTTTCTCTCACCCCAAGCATGAAAAGGTGGTAATTGAAGGTATCAACTTTATCAAAAGGCATACCAGAGCCAGGGGAACCGTCAGACAGGCCGGCATAATAGAGCTAGAGGCACCGATTCATGTATCAAATGTTATGCTGCTGTGTGATAAGTGCAATCATCCTACCCGCACCGGTCTCCGTATTTTACAGGATGGTAGGAAGGTTCGGGTTTGTCACTCTTGTGGTGAGGTAATTGATTAAAATGTCACGACTCAGGGAGAAGTATAGAAACGAGGTTATTTCCACGCTGATGAAGCTTGACGGGTATAAAAATGTAATGCAGGTGCCGCGTTTAAGCAAGGTGGTGCTTAGTATTGGCTTAGGTGAGGCAATTCAAAATGCCAAGGCTCTAGAAGCGGCGGAGAAGGATTTAACTGCTATCTCAGGACAACACCCGATAATCACCCGTGCCAGGAAATCTATTGCTTCTTTCAGGTTAAGGGCAGGGATGCCTATCGGATTGAAGATAACCCTGCGGGGAGAGCGGATGTATGATTTTTTTGACAAGCTGGTAAATGCCGTCTTGCCCCGCATCCGTGAGTTTCAAGGAGTCCCCCGAGATTCTTTTGATGGACGGGGTAACTATACCTTGGGGATTAAGGAACAAATTATCTTTCCTGAAGTGGATTATGATAACATAGACAAGGTTCGAGGACTGGAAGTGTCAATTATTACCACGGCTAATACCAATGAAGAAGGGAAGCACCTGCTAGAATCATTAGGTATGCCCTTCAGCAAGGATTGAGTGTAGATAGAGATGGCTAAGAAATCACTGATAGTAAAGGCACAGCGCCCGACTAAATACAGGGTGCAGCAATATAATCGGTGTTATATATGTGGCAGACCCCGTGCTTATATCCGTAAGTTCGGCTTGTGCCGTATCTGCTTCCGTAAACTGGCTTTAGCCGGGCAGATTCCAGGGGTGAGAAAATCAAGTTGGTAATTAAGAGGGTAGATAGTGACTATTACTGATCCAATTGCCGATATGCTAACCCGAATACGCAACGCTATTATGGCAAGGCACGATTCCGTGCTGGTACCAGCCTCCAAGATGAAGCTGTCTATTAGCAGAATCCTCAAGGAGGAGGGTTTTATTAGCGATTATGAAGTGCTTAGGGGTAAGTCGCACCGGGCAATTAAGATTGACCTCAAGTACATCGATAAAAATCGGCCGGTCATTTCGGGATTAGAACGAGCCAGTAAGCCCGGACTAAGAGTATATGTTCAACAGAAAGAGATTTCCCGTGTTTACGGGGGGTTGGGCATTGCTATTATTTCTACGGCTAAAGGCGTAATGACCGGGCATCAAGCTTGGAAACGCGGGATTGGTGGTGAACTCCTGTGTTATGTCTGGTAAATAGGTCTGGGGGTAATATATGTCTAGAGTAGGGCAGATGCCGATACCTGTGCCACAGGGTGTTACGGTGAATATTAAAAAGAATGAGGTCAGTGTAACTGGACCTAATGGGGAGCTTTGCCGCCATTTCAACCCTTCTATGTCTATCACCTTAAACGATAATATCCTGGCAGTATCACGACCCAGTAATAGCCGGACACACCGCTCCTTACACGGACTAACACGGAGCCTCCTGGCTAACATGGTGGAGGGAGTAACCAAGGGCTTTGAAAAAAACCTTGAAATAGTCGGCGTGGGTTATCGAGCCCAGAAAGCCGGGGATAAGTTGATAATTAATGTAGGATATTCCCATCCGGTGGAGGTATCGCCATTACCGAGTGTGTCTTTAGCTGTAGAAGGAGCAAACCGCATTAAAATCACCGGGATTAACAAGGAAGCAGTGGGTGAGATGGCCGCCGAAATTCGAGCTATTCGTCCCCCAGATGCCTATAAAGGTAAGGGGATTAGATATCTCGGAGAGTTAGTTCGTCTTAAAGCCGGTAAGGCTATAGGCAAGAAGGAATGATGGGGAAAATTAAATCTCGAGACGCCCGTTACCGAAGACACGCTAGAGTCAGAGCTAAAGTCAAAGGCACAACCTCTAAGCCTCGTCTGTGCGTTTATCGTAGCTTGAACCATGTTTACGCTCAGATTATTGATGATTCGCAAGGGCATACTTTAGTCGCTACCTCAACCCTTGACCCAGAGGTAAAAGGTGAGGCAGACGGCAAAGCAAAAAGTGATAAAGCTAAGCTCGTTGGTTCCCTGGTAGCCAAGCGAGCCTTAAGCAAGGGAATAAGCCAGATAGTTTTTGACCGTGGCGGATACAAATATCATGGTAGAGTTAAAGCTCTAGCTGAGGCAGCTCGGCAAGAGGGATTGAAATTTTAAAGCAAAGGGCTATTCTAGTCTTTTACTCCCAAGAGGGACTTAGGAGGTGGGGTTGACAAACAATCTTAATATAGACATAACAGAACTACCACTGACCGACAAGCTGATCTATATTAATCGTGTGGCAAAAGTGGTAAAAGGGGGCAAACGCCTCAGTTTTAGCGCCTTGGTAGTAACCGGGGACAGTAACGGACATGTAGGCATTGGCACCGGTAAGGCTAACGAAGTGCCCGCGGCAATTAACAAGGCCAATGCCACTGCCCGAAAGAATTTGATTAAAGTCCCCTTAGCTGGCACTACCATTCCCCATGAAACGATAGTTAAATTTGGAGCCGCCAAGATATTACTAAAGCCGGCTGCACCGGGCACAGGTATCATTGCCGGTAGTAGTGCCCGACCTATACTCGAGGCAAGCGGAATTAAGGATATTCTGGCTAAATCATTGGGTAGCCCTAATCGCATTAATGTGGCTAAGGCAACGATACTCGCCCTCAGCCAGCTTAGAAAGCCGAAGGAAGAAGTAGCCAAACGTAAATCTACCCTTAATGAAACCGCTGAAGAACCGCCTTTTGCGGCGAAGGTTAAAGCTGAGGAAGAATAGTTTAAAGTTGAGGAGGCAGTAACTGGTGGCTAAACTGCGTATCACCATGGTTAAAAGTGACATTGGTTATGCTGAGATTCAAAAGAGAACCTTGAAGGCTCTAGGTCTGCGTCGGCTAAATCAGAGTGTCATTCACAGTGACTGCGCCTCAATTCGAGGTATGATTCACAAGGTGAAACATCTAATTAAAGTGGAGGAAGTAAGCTCGTGAGGCAGGATGAACTTGCCCCAGCCCCAGGCTCCAAGAAAGACAGAAAACGAGTGGGGCGGGGGGATGGTAGTGGGCATGGCACCTATTCAGGACGGGGCTGCAAAGGGCAGAAGTCACGTGCTGGCTATAAGATGCGTCCCGGTTTTGAAGGCGGGCAGCTGCCTTTAATCAAACGCCTGCCGCAAAAACGTGGTTTTACCAATATTTTCCGGACAGAGTATAACGTTATTAATATAAATAAACTTAACGTGTTTGAGGCTGGGAGTGAGGTAACACCAGAAAGCTTGGTAGCTGCCGGAATAGTGAAATCGCTACGGCACCCGATTAAGATTCTGAGTGACGGTGATATTAACCACCCCCTCACCATAAAGGCAAACAAGTTCTCGGCGGCAGCTAAAGCCAAGATTGAGGCAGCCGGGGGCACAGCGGAGGAGATTAAGCATGCGGCCAAGACAAAGTAGACCACGACTACTGCAGGCAATGCTTGATGCCTTCAGCCTGCCTGATTTAAGGCGCCGGATTCTCCTTACGGTGGGCATCCTGATAATCTTCCGCTTTGTGGCTCATGTGCCCCTTCCCGGGGTAGATAGGGAAGCCCTGCAGCTACTATTTGAGCGCAATGCTATGCTGGGCATGCTGGACATGTTTAGTGGCGGTGCCATGAGGAACTTCAGCATAGCGGCAATGGGGGTTTTCCCCTATATAACGTCTTCCATTATTATGATGCTACTGGTACCGGTTATCCCTCGACTGCAAGCTATTTCCCGAGAGGGGGAGTCTGGTAGGCATAAGATTAACCTGATTACCCACTGGTTGACGGTGCCTTTAGCTGCCATACAAGGTTATGGACAGTTAATCCTTCTCCAGCGTGAGGGCGTGGTTGGTACTAGCGCACTGCTGCCAACCGTAGCCATAGTTATATCACTGATAGCCGGCACCCTATTCTGTGTCTGGCTAGGTGAGCTTATCACTGAATACGGCATTGGTAACGGTATATCTATGATAATTTTTGCCGGCATTGTGGCTGGCTTACCCCAAATGATTGGTCGCGGTTTCCTGGCTAGGGAAAACTTTAGCGGTTTAGCAATGTATGTTTTCATAGCCATAGCCACTATTGCCATAATAGTTATCTTCACCGAGGCCCACCGCCGCGTTCCGGTTCAATATGCCCGCAGTGTCTTTCGCGGTGGTCGCATGCTTAGACAATCAGGCTCAACCCATATCCCACTACGAGTAAACACAGCTGGGATGATACCCCTTATCTTTGCTATGTCAGTGGTAATCTTCCCTAGCATAGTGGCCAGCTATTTTGCCAATCCAACCGGAGCTGATCCTAACTTTGCCAACCATATTATGAATCTATTTAACCCGATGGCAGCCTTACCTTTGGGCCTATTTTACTGGGGTTTCTTTTTTCTGCTGGTGATTGGCTTTGCCTTCTTCTGGACTATAATAGTATTTCAGCAACAGGACTTGCCCGGCACCCTGCAACGACAAGGGGGATTTATCCCCGGGATTCGACCCGGACGCCAGACAAGTGATTACCTTAATAATGTTATCAAGCGTATTACCTGGGGGGGTGCTCTTTTCCTAGGGGCAGTGGCGCTGATGCCTTTTATGGCTAGAGAGGTTACTAATGTTCAGGTGATACAGTTATCTAGTATGGGTTTACTTATCATGGTTGGTGTTGCTCTGGATACTATGAAGCAGTTGGAAGCACAACTGGTAATGCGGCGCTATGAAGGCTTTATTAAATAGGGGTAAAAGGTGTATATTATCTTTCTGGGCGCTCCTGGGGGAGGCAAGGGAACACAAGCCGCGGCTGTAGCTCAGAAACTGAAGCTGGGATATATTGCTTCTGGTGACTTGTTTCGGCAAGCCATAGAACAGAAAACAGAGTTAGGGACACAGGTTAAGTCCTATGTAGAGAGGGGGTTGCTAGTTCCCGACGAGTTAACCATTAAAATGGCTCTGGAGCGCATGTCGGCTCCAGATTGTGAACCTGGAGCAGTGCTTGATGGTTTTCCCAGGACTCTGGCTCAGGCTGAGGCATTGGATAAAGCGCTAGCCCAGCAGGCTAAGACTATAGACAGGGTGGTATATATCAAGGTCTCTAAAGCGGAGCTACTGAGGCGGCTTAGCGAGCGTTGGGTTTGTCGCCGTTGCCAGACTCCATATCACGCTGTAAACTCTCCTCCCAAGGTTTGGGGGAAGTGCGATAAGTGTGGCGGTGAGCTGTATCAACGGCCTGATGATACTGATGAAGCAGTTAAGAAACGGTTACAGGTCTATTTTGCGCAGACCGCTCCCCTTATAGACTTTTACGCCGTAAAGGGTAAGCTAGTAGAGGTAGATGGAGAAGGGAATGTGGATGAAGTAAGAGAGAGAATAATGTCAGTCATTCGTGAGGAGTCTGTAACTAGATAAGCGTTGCCTATGGCCAAGAAAGAAAGTATTCAGGTTGAGGGGATAGTAACAGAGCCTTTGCCCAATGGCATGTTTCGTGTCGAGTTGCCTAATGGGCATAAGGTACTGGCTCACATCTCAGGTAAGATAAGATTGCATTACATTAAAGTCTTACGGGGTGACAAGGTATTGATAGAGCTTTCCCCTTACGACCTGAGTCGAGGTAGGATTACCTATCGGTTTAAGTAATGAGGATTTACCGTGAAAGTTAAAGCTTCAGTTAAGGTTAGATGTGATAAATGTAAGATAATAAAACGCCGAGGGGTGGTCAGGGTTATTTGTCCTAACCCCAGGCATAAACAGAGACAAGGCTAATTTTCTGCCGACCAAGAAGGGGGTTTAATGCCACGTATAGCCGGAATAGATATACCAAGAAATAAGCAGATTTGGGTTTCATTACAATATATTTACGGTATCGGCCCTACCTTGAGCCAAAAGATTCTAGCCCAAACCGGCGTCAGCTATGATACCAAGGCGGATAGCCTTACCGAAGACGAGGTTAACCGCCTGCGTGAGCTTATCGACCGGGAGTATAAGGTTGGGGGTGAACTTAAGAAAGAGGTTAACCTCAATATCAAGCGCCTTATTGAGATTGGCAGCTATCGCGGTATCAGGCATCGTCGCGGCTTACCGGTTAGAGGGCAGCAAACCCAAACCAATGCTCGGACCAAGCGTGGTCCTCGTAAAACGGTAGCCGGTAGAGGCCAGAGGCGTGGCATGGCCAAGAAGTAAGCCAACATAATAGTAAATTTTATCTGAAAGAGGAGTAAAATGGCACAGAAGAAGCGAGCTAAACCAAGACGGCGGGAGCGAAAGTCCATTCCTGTTGGGAGAGCCTACGTCCAGTCCACTTTTAATAATACTATAGTAACCCTCACTGACCCCGAGGGGAATGTTATCGCTTGGGGGAGCTCGGGAACAGCTAGATTTAAGGGCTCACGTAAAGGCACTCCCTATGCCGCCCAATTGGCAGCTCGTGATGCAGCACGCAAAGCCATGGAACACGGCTTGCGTCAAATAGAGGTCTATGTTAAGGGGCCGGGCAGTGGGCGTGAGGCAGCGATTCGTGCCCTCCAGAGTTCGGGGCTTTACATTACCGGGATTAGGGATGTGACTCCTATCCCGCATAATGGCTGTCGCCCTCCTAGAAGGAGGCGTGTGTAGAGAAATGGCAAGGTATACCGGACCAGTTTGTCGATTATGTCGCCGTAGCGGTGAGAAATTAATGCTTAAAGGCGGTAAGTGCATCGCTAATTGCATTCTAGAAAAGCGGGCAAAGCCGCCGGGGCAGCTATTCCGCCATCACCGTAGGTTTAGACTCTCCGACCGTGGGATTCAATTGAGAGAGAAGCAAAAAGCCCGCTATACATATGGAATGCTGGAGAGGCAATTTAGGCGTCTTTTCGCTGAAGCGGAAAGACAGCCAGGTATCACCGGGGAAAATTTGCTGGTGCTACTGGAAAGACGTCTTGATAATACGGTCTACCGCTTGGGATTTGCCGACTCTCGCTCCCAAGCCCGTCAGTTAGTTGAGCATGGACACATTATGCTCAACAACCGCAAGACAAATATACCCTCTTGTATGGTCAAAGAAGGTGATACTATTAGTTGGAAGGAAACGAGCACCAAAAGTGAGTATTATAAGCAACTAGCCGAGAGCATTAAGGGCAAGGCTGTTTCAAGTTGGTTAAGCTTAGATAAAGAGAAACTTGTTGGTCAAGTTTCATCCCTGCCTACCCCTGATGACATTGAGGCTAAAATCAGCGGAAAGACGATAGTTGAGTACTACTCACGATAGGCTAATTTAAAACCGCTGAAAATACTTTTCCAGCGGTGGATTAGCTTTAACGAAAGGGCTTGGGAGGAAGGTTTAACTCGGTAAAGGGAGTTCATCAACGGTCTAAAAGGAGATAGTACTTTGTCCGACTTAGCAATACCTAAGATTGAGTGTGTTGAAAGTAAAGAGAACTTTGGGCGCTTTATAGCAGAGCCACTGGAAAAAGGCTTTGGTATTACTCTGGGCAATGCTTTACGCCGAGTGCTGCTTGGCTATCTTCCCGGAGCCGCGGTAACCAGGGTTAAGATTGAAGGAATTCACCACGAGTTCTCTACTATTCCACATGTAAAGGAAGACACCATCGAGTTTCTGCTTAATGTTAAAGCGCTGAGGTTAAAATCACTTTCCGGGCAACCAGGTAAGCTAACGCTGGAAGTGGAAGGAGCTGGACAAGCTTGTGCGGCTGACATTAATCCTTCAACCGATTTTGAAATTATTAACCCTGAGTTGTATTTAGCTACCTTAGATTCACCTGAAGCCAGACTTTATGTAGAGTTTGATGTGGAATTAGGCACGGGCTATAAAGAGGCTGAACCCAGTGATAACCTGCCGATAGGAACGATTCCAGTAGATAGTATCTTTACTCCAACACGTAAGGTTAATTTTACCATTGAACCAACTCATATCGGCCGAGAGATCAGCCGTGACCGCCTGTCTCTGGAGATATGGACAGACGGCACCATATCACCTCTAGATGCATTAAGCCACAGCGCCGAGATTTTGATAAAACAGCTATCTCCATTTGCTGAGTACGCTGAAATTTCTCTGGTAGAGCTGGAAAAGAAAGCCTTTCGCCTATCTATTCCTGAGGAAAAATATAATATGCCTGTGGAACAACTCGATTTATCAGTGCGTACCATTAATTGCTTAAGACGTGCCAGCATTACTACCGTGGGGGAGCTTATAAGTAAAGAGGAGAAGGAGCTGCTCCGGCTACGGAATTTTGGACAGAAATCTTCGCAAGAGATAAACGAGCGCCTCAACTCATTAGGGCTCTCCCTTAGCCCCCAACTTAAAGACTTAACTGTGCCGGTTGCCGAGGAGACTGAAGGAGAAGAGTCCGTTCCGCCGGAGGGTGCGTCAGAAGCGAGTGAGAGCTGACCCACGCCATGACACTGGGCACAGGTCATAATCAGTTACTTACCAAGGTGTGATAGCATGAGACATAAGATAGCGGGTAGAAAATTAAGCAGGCCAACCGGCCACCGGAGAGCGATGTTTCGCAACCTGGTGACCGACGTCCTAAATTATGAGAAGATTACTACTACCGAGGCCAAAGCTAAGGAAGTGCGTGGATTGGCCGAGAAGATGATTACCCTGGGTAAGAATGGCGGACTTAACTCTCGCCGCCAGGCACTGTCATTTATCCTAGATAAAAAGGTGACCGATAAGGTATTTAGTGAGCTTGCCTCAAGGTATGCTGAGCGCCCCGGCGGATATACCCGTATCATTAAGTTAGGTCCCAGATTGGGTGATAACGCGCCCATGGTTCAGCTTGAGTTGGTAGAATAATGGTATTTACAGCAGTTAACCCAGAGACAAAGAAGTCCCCCATCCCAGCCACGGCCACCAAGATTGTGCTAATTGTGGAATACGATGGCACAAACTATCATGGTCTCCAGCTACAGACTGGTCCACCTACCATTCAAGGGGAGCTGGAGAGCGCGCTACGGAAGCTTACCGGGGAGAGGATTCGGGCGATAGCGGCTAGCCGAACTGATGCCGGAGTTCATGCTAAGGGACAGGTAGTTAGCTTCAGGACTAAGTCGTCCCTCCCCACCCAGACATTTATTAACGGCCTAAACCACTATTTACCCAGAGATATTGCAGTTAAGGCGGCACACAGGGTAGACGACCCCTTCAATGTTAGGCGCAACGCCCTTAGTCGAGAATATAACTACTATATATTAAATAGCCCAACCCGCTCTCCACTCAAAAACAGCTTCTCTTACCTTGTCGCTGGAGAGCTAGATATTGAAGCTATGAACCAAGCCTGCCAAGCCCTTATTGGAAAGCACGATTTTGCCTCATTTGCTAGCTGTATCGAGGCTAAGTTAAAGAACACGGTGCGGAATGTGCATAAAGCCGAAGTGAAGAAGGATGGGGAACTGGTCATTTTCAACATGGTAGCTAATTCCTTCCTGCCCCATCAGGTACGCAGCACTGCAGGCAGCCTGGTCAGAGTCGGCCTGGGTAAGATGAGTCTTGATGAATTTTATAGTATAATTAAAGCCAGAAAACCGGGGCTGGCTGGACCAACTGCTCCTGCCTACGGGTTATGTCTTATAAGAGTAAATTATCCACACCCTTTTGAAGGAAAATCACAATGAAAACCTATGCTGTTAAGGAATCTGACATTAAGCGAGAGTGGCACGTTATTGATGCCTCAGGTGAAATTTTAGGCAGGCTGGCTACTCAGGTAGCTAGCTTGCTTATGGGCAAGCACAAGCCAATGTTCAGTCGTAACATGGACACGGGTGATTTTGTGGTTGTTATCAATGCTGATAAGATTCGGGTTACCGGCAATAAAGCCAAACAAAAACTATATTATAGACATTCGGGATATCCCGGGGGACTTAAAAGCATCAGCTTAGAGAAAATGATGCAGACCAATCCCACCCGGGTAATTGAGCTTGCCGTCAAAGGCATGTTGCCCCACACCCGGTTGGGAGCTAAAATGATAAAGAAGCTCAGGGTCTATGTTGGTGATACTCACCCTCACCTGTCTCAGACAGGAGCTGGCTCGATTGAGGCAACCAACTAGAGAGAGGTTAAATGGAAAAGCAAAACTATTTTTATGGGACAGGCAGACGCAAGACATCGGTAGCTCAGGTAAGACTGATACCGGGCGAGGGGGCGATTGTCATAAATGGCGTGCCTTATGAAGAACGGTTCCCCCGCCTTGAGCACCGCCAGACAATACTAAAACCTCTTTTGGTTACCGACAACATCGGTAAGTTTAATGTTATAGTCAAAGTAGCCGGCGGCGGCATTTCCGGGCAGGGTGGTGCTATTTCTCACGGTATTTCCCGAGCCCTGGTAAGAGCCAATGAGAACTTTAAGCCGGTTCTACGCAAGAACGGATTACTTACCCGAGACTCCCGAGTCAAAGAGCGGAAGAAGGCTGGTCTCAAACGGGCTCGCAAAGCCCCTCAATACACGAAGAGATAAAATCCTTGTGCTGCCTTCAACGTAGTCTAAGGGTTATATGTTATCCCAATTGATATGTTGGTTAAGTTCCCTACATATCCGCTCTATTTCAGCAAGTACTGCTTAGGTGACCCTATCCCCTGTATCCCCTTCCCCTTATCAAGGGGAAGGGGAAGATTTTAAAAAGAGGGGCTGACGCCCCTCTTAAACACCCCCACATTATTAACCCAGAGCACGGAGAGTTAAAGAGAGGCGGAGCCTCTCTTCTAATATTCTTCCCCCTCTCCCTTCAAGGAGAGAGGGAAGAGCTTTTAGAGAGGGGCGAAGCCCCTCTCTTACCTACACTCCCCCTTCCCTATCAAGGAGATTAAAAGGGGCGAAGCCCCTTTAAGAAACTCTATTCTCTCTCCCCTTATCAAGGGGAGAGGGATAAAGGGTGAGGGGTTAGTAAACAATCTTTTATTAAGGGAAGGAAGTCAGGGGGATATGTCACCAAATAATTTCTATTTACACCCCGGCCAATCCCCTACCCACCTCAAGGAGCTTTTTGGCCCGGGCCAGGCTATCGCTTTCGGCATAGAAGCGAATCACTGGCTCAGTTCCGGAAAATCTGATGAGTAGCCAGGCGCCATCGGCCAGAATAAAGCGAAAGCCATCAAACGTGTCTGACTTCACTACCTTAACCCCATCAATAGCCCCGGGGGAATTATTTCTGATGCGGTTATTTATTGTTTGGCGCTCCTCAGCGGGAAATTCCACATCCACCCGCTCAAAGTGGTGAGGCCCTACTTTACTGTAGAGATAATCTATAAGCTCCGACGGGGTTTTACCGGTCTTAATCATCAGGTCGAGGAAATAGAGGCTAGCCAGGATACCATCACGCTCAAGCACATGACCCCGGAAGCCGAAGCCACCACTCTCCTCCCCACCAATAAGTGCATTTTCAGCGAGCATTATCGGAGCAACGTATTTAAAACCCACCGGCGTCTCATATACCGGCACATCAAACATTTCTCCCAGGCGATAAACCATACTGGTAGAAGTGATTGTCTTTACTATCGGACCACGCTCACCACGTATCTCCAGCAGGTATAGACAGAGCAGGGTAAAGACCTGGAGGGGGGTTAGAAACGTCCCCTTTTCATCAACAATACCTATGCGGTCGGCGTCACCATCGGTAGCCAACCCCACACTGGCCCCCTGCTCTTTAACCGTCGTTGAAAGCTTGGCTAGATTAGCTGCGATTGGCTCTGGCCGTATTCCCGGAAACAGTGGGTTACGTTCATTATTTATCTCCACCACCTCAATGTTTCCCCCACCCAGCAGCGTCTTAAGATAGCCGGCGCCGGCACCATACATAGAGTCAACGATTATCTTCAGTCTGGCTTGACGTAGTTTGTTCAGGTCAATAAGTTTGTTTAGCTGGTCAAAATAAATCGGGGCCAGGTCAAGGTATTCCACCAACCCCTGTGCCAAGGCTTCAGTCAGCGGCACCCGCTCTATTTCCCCTGTCGCCAGGGTTTGGGCGATACCTGATTCTATCTCAGCAGTAACCTCATCTGAGGCACTGGAGCCTTGTTCACTTTTATACTTAAAGCCGTTCCATATCGCCGGGTTATGGCTGGCAGTTATGATAATGGCCCCGCCCACCTTTTGCTTTGGAACCGCAAAGCTTATGGCCGGCGTTGGGGTTGTGCGGGGGCAGAGGTATACTTTTATTCCGTTGCCGGCAACCACCTCAGCCACAGCCGAGGCAAAATCCTCAGAGGCAAAGCGGGTATCATAGCCAATAATCAGCCCCCGATTGGCCAGATTCGCCTGTTTAAGATAACTAGCTACCCCCTGGGCGCAAACCCGCACATTATCAAAGGTAAAATCCTGGGCAATAATCCCCCGCCACCCATCAGTGCCAAACTTAATCGGGTTTATCTACCTCACCCCCTTTGGGCTAGCCTCATGTCATTGCGAGGAGCGTCAGCAACGAAGCAATCCCAATAGATAATACAGCTTTTTATTAGGTAACCCTATCCCCTTTATCCCCTT
>SDBS01004209.1_pt1 | contig 14109 bp, 13 predicted proteins | sample 2277091 | NCBI WGS metagenome assembly SDBS01 (sample SAMN10404972, study PRJNA504765) | marine sediment metagenome | isolation source: marine sediment core GS10_PC15, 163 cmbsf | place: Arctic Ocean: Southern Knipovich Ridge | collected 2010
ATAATGCTCTCAAGTGATTCTAAAAAACTATTTCACTCTTTCTTTAGATACGAGAACTGATTTTCAAATAGTGGTAACAGGTCTTTAAATACTCTACCTTTTAATGATTCTCCAATAGTAAAGAGTCTATTTTTCTTTATCATTTCTTCAAGATGTCTTTCAGATGTTTTGAACAAAGTAGACATGCTTTCTATAATTTTTTTCTTCTCTCTCACGTTCCATTGATCAATTTTCTCTTGTTCTATTTTAGTTTTCTCATCTACTTGAAATAAATCTATTGATGAAGAAGTCTTGGTGATTTGACTAGAATAACGTGAGTTCAAATCTTTTAATTGCACATTTAAATCTATCAACCATTTGCTTACTTCCTTTTCTATCAATTCTATTTGTGTATTCCACCTTAATGCATTTCCTTTCATTGAATTTATTATTTGTCGATATTCCTCTGAGATATTTAAAGCAGTTTCAGTAGAAATATTAGTGTCTAATACCGTAAAATCAACAATAGGTTTATATTCGATAAGAGGAATTATTTCATTTAGAGGTTGAAGGAATTCAAAATTAATTAAACCATCAACTTTAAGTGTATGAAATTCTGATTCCTCTCCTTCACCTAATTTTTCAGCTTCTGTATCTTTATAAGATAAAACATTAATTAATCTATTTAATTGTTCAATTTTTGATTTATTTTCTATATTTCTTAGGATATGGCCAATTAATGGTTGACGAGGAGGATTTGAGAATTTATCTTTTTTATTTAACAAATTCAATCCATCTAACATTATATGAGTACTAATCATGCCTTGAATACTCAAAATCGGCCAGAGAAGTCTTGAGAAAGAAATGATTTTTTCATTTTTTCCTATTTTTTTTGTTAAAAGGTAAAAAGCAAGGCATAATTCGTCATTTCCTTGAATCGAAAGCTGTTGTGAATCCCTTTTAATGAAAAATGGTAATAAATATTGATCTCCGTGTACAGTCATGGATTTTATCTTGATTTTTTTCTTATATTCTTTATTAAAATATTCAATATATTAAATTTAAAGAGATTCAATTTTAAAATTTTAATCTTTTTTCAATTTTATTTTCTGAAGTTGACTTATTTTCAATATGAATTTATTTGTTTTTTGATTAAAAACAAATACCAAATATAGATAAATGAGGAAATATAAAAAGAATAAAAAGTAAATCACAATTATTTAAGCTGTTCGTAATTATTAGCTATTACGATTATAAGAAGTGCAATCAATATTATTAATGGGGGTAATACTGCTTTTAAATGGGGTAAACTAGCAACATCTAGTGCGCCTTGTAAAATTCTACCACTCCAATAAAGAAAAAATCCAACCGCGTTTAATGCATAAGATTTTCTTAGAACCCCAAAAGTCTTCCATGCAAGGTAAAGAAACACAAAAGGAATAATCGCTACTAGGATAGGCATCATTATGAAATTATACAAAAATCTTCCGATTGGATATTCCCAACTACCAATGTTTACCGTTATTAAATTAACTGTAATATTATAATCAGCTTCAAAATCTGGATCCATGAAAACACTATCCGGTAGGATTAAAGCAAGAAAAGCAATAACGATAGGAATGATAAGCAATACTACTCGCAATATTAATTTAATATTATTCTTGTTTTTAAACCAGTCCTTAGATGATTTTCCTTTTTCTTGCTGTTCTTCAGAGTCAGGAGGAAATAATAAAATACCAAGGACACCTACAGCGCAAGCCGTCCCCATCCAAGTAAAGAATGTTGCGAATCGAAAATTTAGCATTAAAAATTCAACAACCAAAGAACCATTCGCACCATCATATAGTTCTGGAGCGTAAAAATAGTATATAATAAAAAATATTCTTCCAATGCCGAAACATAGAAAAAATAAACTAAAAAATAACCAGTATATTTTCTTAGATGTGCGAAATCTTATGAAAAGGAAGAAGAAAAACAGAAGCATGAAATATCCTACAATAATCGCGTAAAGGAGCATTTCAATAGACGAGAAAAATGTGATATATTCGAGAATTGGATTGGGTATAGCAAAAATCATTTTTATTTTAACTCTATTTCTTTTTAATTTAACTTTTTTTTTACATATAGTATCTTTTAGTTCTATAAAAATTTAATTTAATTTATTATGATTTATTAAAATACAAATATCATCAAACACTTTTTAAAACTAAATGAAGATTGAAGATAATATAGAAACGTTCAATTCTTTAATCAAACGTCGGGGGTTCATTTGGGGGCCATCCCCAGAGATTTATGGCGGTCTTGCTGGTTTTTATTCTTATGGTCCTTCAGGAATGGCATTAAAGAATAATTTATTAACTATATTTAGGAGGGAATTACGTTATTTTGGATTTGGAGAAGTTGAATGCCCCACAATTATGCCATCTATTGTTTGGGAAGCTTCTGGACATTTAGAACGATTTATCGATCCTGTTGTTCGATGTAAAAAATGTAGTACGTTATATAGAGCAGATAAATTTCTTCAAGAACAACTTCCCGATCTCATGATAGATGGGTTATCATTTGAAGAGATGGAAAATTTAATTCAAAAAAATGAGCTATCTTGCTTAAAATGTGGAACTCCATTTGAAAAAATTGAAGAATACAATTTAATGCTAAAAACTCAAGTAGGAAATAATGTTTCAGCATATTTACGTCCAGAAACAGCCACAACTACATATCTACTGTTTAACCGTTTAGATCAAGATGCTCGACGGCAATATCCAATTAAAATTTCCCAATATGGCAAAGCATATCGAAATGAAATATCTCCACGACAAGGAGTTATTCGAATGAGAGCTTTTGATCAATTTGAACTTCAATTATTTATTGGAAAACAGCAAGAAATGGTTTTTAAAGAGTATGAAGAAATTAAAGATTATGAATTACCTCTACTAGATTGGAATCTGCAAGAAAAAAATATAAATCTTCCACATTTAATCTCACTTGAGAAGGCAATTAAAACTGACCTTCTCAAAAAACCAGCATTTGCATATTGTCTTTATGTTGGATATTATCTAACCAAAATTTTAGGTTTTCCAGAAGGAGTGATAAGACTTAGGCAACATTCAATAAATGAACGTGCTCACTACGCTGATGATGCATGGGATTTAGAAATTAAAACAAAACAGTTTGGATGGATTGAGATATGCGGAATCCATGATAGAACTAATTATGATTTAAGGAGACATGGTGAATTTTCTAATAAAAATTTTAAAATAAATATGGATTCTGATTCAGAAAATAAAGAGATTCCTCAAATTCTTGAAATTGCGTTTGGAGTTGATAGACTCATCTATACGTTACTTGAGTCTAATTTTAATGTAGAGGAAGGAAGAATAATCTTGAAGCTTGCACCACAATTAGCACCAAATACTGTAGCAGTCTTTCCTCTTGTAAGAAATAAAGAAAATATTAGAAAACTTGCTTTAAAAATACACAGAGATTTATTAAAAAGTCGTATTAGTTCCTTTTATGATGAGAAAGGGGCAATAGGGAAAAGATATCGAAGGCAAGATGAATTAGGTACTCCTTTTTGTATAACCATCGATTATGAGTCTCTTGATGACAACACAGTTACAATTAGGGAACGGAATTCTATGGAACAATCACGAGTAAATATTTCAAAAATTTCAGATATAATCACAAAGAAACAAGAGGATTAACTTCTCACACTTATATTGAATATTATGATTTTTTTTAAACGTTCAGAAAAAATTTTAAAGAGAAGAATTTTTTAAACATATAATTTAATAATAAAATTTTTACTAAAAAAGCTATAATTGCCTTCCTACATTGAAATGAGATTGTTACATTTAGTAAATATTAGAAAGAAGATAAAACAGAAGAGCCAACCACAAAAAATTCTATTATCGGTTTTCTTTATAATGATAATATTTATTAATTTTTTATATTTTAATGATAATTTTAATCTTACAAATTCTTTTGAAGACAATCTTGCCAATAAGAATGAAAATATTGTTGAAGATGATATTTCTATTCCAAACACAGCGGCAGATGTATCAATACTTCAAGATCCTTTTACAAAAAATTTTAGTTTAATGCGTGATTTTTTTGATACCAATTATAACTCAAGCCTAGATTATAATGTATCCACTTATTTTAGGTTGGGAAGTGGTAATGGTACTATTACGGATGATACCATTTATTCAGAAGACAATTTACTTTTGTATAAGACGTTAAAGCAAAGTGAAATTAATCAAACAGAAACTTTCGATACATATTTAAAACTACAAGAGACAAATTTATGGTATAACGGTAGTAATGATTATGATTATGGATTTGTTAAATCAATAAATGGTACGAATAGTTCTATAATAATAGATGATAATAGATATCTGATTGATAATTTATTGCCTATATTTCTTTTAATTGAAAATATTGGAGAAAATATTGATGATATAGACATCAATGGAACAACTCCAAAAGATTCGATTGATGAAATGTTTGATTTGATAAATTCCTCTCTTTTTTGGGATAAAACAAGTATAGGCTTTAGCACTTACAATAGAACAGTTGACAACGACAAGGACAAGGACACAGAAAGTAATTTTTATGCAATATTAGCAAATCTACTTATTCATCGAACATATAAAAAATTTAATTTAAGTAGTACAATTGCTGATAGAGCCTATGACTTAGCAAATCAAACAATGATAGCTTTAAATAAATCCGCTGCAATGTGGAACCCTACTAAGAAAGCATTCATTTCTTCGGGGGATAATGACTGGGTTCCACAAGTTACAAAAGATAAAACTTTCCGTTTAGATGTAAATGCTTTAGGGATAATTACAATTTTAGAATATTGGATTGAAACAGGTAAGAATAATATTTCCATTTTACAGCAAGCTATCGATTTATATGATAGTTTGAATAATAATTTATGGAATTCAACATATAATTTTTATTCGAACAATACAGAAAGTGATAATTCATGGAATCCTAGTGGTGATATTGATCTTAAAGCAAATGCGATGATGATGAGTGCTTGTTTGAAATTATTTGAAGTTACAGGAAATATTACATACCATGATAGAGCGATGGAAATATTTAACTCTACTGAATATAGATTATTAAATTGGACAAGTAATGCATATAATTCTTCCCTAATTGATAATAGCAAAAATTTCAACTATAATCTACACCTAATTGAGGCCTATTTAAATGCTTACGATATATATACTAACACTGTCTTAAGTGCTGAATATAGTGTATCGGAAGAGATTCCAGAATTCATTTTTAATCAAGATAATATGATAATAACATCAACTTATTCATTTAATAAAATTCAGCAATATTATAATCCTGAAAAAAAAACATATATAGATTTTACAATAAATTCTGTTATTACAGATGCCTCCATTAATTATCTTTTGAAATATCCAAATGGTTCATATTTATATCAAAGAACTTCTGAAATTTTAAGAGGGGAAACATCTCATACTTTATCATACAAAATTCCAGAAACTTTACCAATAGATCAAGGTTATTATGTATATATTTGGGCTGATAGTGAATATTTTAAAATGTATCAAACTTCAAAACGATTTAATGTTTCATCTGGATTAGTAAATAAGACAATTGAGGGAATAGATGACATTTTATATCAAGGTCCGACTCTAAAGGTTTCTCTTCTATTCAATAACACTCGAAGTGATAATATAACTTTAAATGCTTCTTTAGAGGGAGAAGATATAATTAATTTCCCAGCTCAAGAATTTAATGCAACTACTTTCAAAGAAACTTTGATATCCTTCAATCTTATGGCAAAATTAGGAGTAATACCTGGTTCTAGTGAAATCTTCTTCAAAATTAAAAGTGGGAATATCATATATTTAGAAATTAAAAAAGTAATCGAAATTGGATATTCATTCGATTACAGCAATCTTCTATATCAATATAAAGTAGTAAGTGGGGATAGTATATACGTTTCGATGAATTTGATTAATTTTTTACCAAATGATCCCCAATCTTTAAATGTAAGCTTTTTGGGGATTACGGAGGATACTATTGAAAATTTTACCAAGGAAGAGGTGTTAATAGAAAATGAAATAAAAACAGTATCCTACAATTTAAATACCAAGGAATCTATTAAAAATAACACAATTCAAATCAAGATGAGCATTACTATTAACACAACTGAATATTACACTGAATTATTAACCGTAGAAATGGTTTCTAAATATGAGATAATGAGTGTTTCATTTCCAGAAAAGATTCCTCAGGGAACACGCGGGTATTTAATAATAGTAATCCAAAATAATCAGAAAAATTCAGAGGAATTTTCACTATTCATAAATGGAAAAAGCGTGGGAGCTAATATAAATGAATTAGTATCAGGAGAAAATAAAATTATAAAAAAAATAACACCTACTATAAATCCTTATGAAGTCGGTAAAAAAACCTATATAATTGTGATAAAAGATAATTTAGGTGAAGAAATTGCACGATTTTATTTTGAAATAGAATTAGAAATATCTACAGTTAATTTAGTCCTTTTCTTTATAATGCCTATTGTAATTCCAATAGGGATTGTGCTATATTTCTTAAATAAAGATATTAAACATAAAAAATTAAGAAGATGAGTTTATATTGAGAAAAAATGAACACAATAAGACAATCCTAATTCTATTCCTTTGTTTGAGTTTTTTATTTAGCGCCATATTAATTTCATATAATTTACAAGATCAAAAACTTAATTATGAAGAAAATGAAAATTTTATCAACCCTAAAGTTGCTGCAGATCCTATACCTTTACCAATTGGAAGGATCTTTCTAAATGTTACACCAGCAATAATATATCGTTTATCTGAATCAATTAATATTACAATCAATACTATCGATTTTAGTGAAGCAAATTACACTCAGATACAAATAACTTTTACAAATGGTTCGGTGAGTAATTTCAATATGATTTCAGGTGGGAGTGATTCTTTTTATTATGTATATACTCCTAAATACAATGCCCCTATAGGATTACATAATGTTAGTTTTCTTATATATAGTATCACTGGTATACTGCAAAATACACAAGCAACATACAAGGAATTCACAGTTATAACGAATTATGTGGCTAATCTTAATAGTGCTGAATATTACATTGGAGATACATTGTACGCAGAGCTATCTATAGATAATTATGCGCCACATATGTTTGTTTGGAGTATTACCATAGTTGATGGTGTGAATGAATTAACTCAAACTAATTTATTGAATTTAGAGGATAATGCTGTTCAAATTACCTTGACATTAAGTAATGAGATTTTCCCTCAAGTAGAAAAAACATATTTTATAAAAGTTAACATGACTGGTTCTGGAGAAACGTGGGCTGCTTACTTTCCGTTTATGGTAAAAAACTTTGACCCTGTAATAACCTCTGTAATTCTTACTCCAAACGAAGTTTATCGAACAGAGGAATATGAAATTTCTGTAAATGTGACAGACATAGAAACAGCTTCAGAAGATCTCTTAGTAAGTATGTATCTTCAAGATTCTGAAGGTGAAGATTTACCTGGAGAATCATTAGAATATGTAAGTGGTAATCTGTTTTCAGGCACATTTAGCGTTCCTGGGGATAGCCCAGTTGGTCAATATAGGATTAATGTTATAGCCAGAGATGTAAACGGTGCTACTGATTCAGAAATTGCATTTCTACCTGTGAAAAATAATCTCCCTGAAATACATAGTTATGAAATTAATAGTGAATCTATGGATCAGAGTATTTCCGTCCCTTATGGCAGAAATTTAGTCTTTTCCTTTAATGTTTCCGATGATGATAGAGTTGCACATATTAAAATTGCTCTTTTAGATGAAAACAATGAATGGTATAACGTTACAAAAATCTACGATGGTATTGATACTGAGATTGTAATAAGGACGGTTGAATTAATAACAGGAACTTGGTATGTATACATCTATGCTATTGATTCTGATGGGGAAATTAGTGATTATAATAGTGATTTTAGTTTAGCACCTCAAGGAATAAGAATTATTCCAGAAGTATTGAGTGATTATATTCCTTGGATAGTCTTAATCGTTGGTTTTGGGATTGGTGTCTTAGTAGGAGTTGGAATTATTTACACCTATTTTAAATCAAAATCTAGTGAGCCTCAAGGAGTTAAACCTAAAAAGAAAGAACTTCCTCATAAAAAACTTTTAAAAAAAGAAAAGATTAAGATCGAACCCATAAAAGAAGAACTCGATAAAGAAGATATTGCTGAATTGGAACCTAAGAAAGAAGAAAAAAAAGAGAGAGTTGTCAACCGAAAAATAAAAAGAAAAATATGAAATTTGATACTTTAGTTCTTTTTTAAAAAAAATATTTATAGTTTAACTTAAAACATCATAAAGTCTGTATTGAAACTTACCAAGTTTTCCTCCAAAATTACCAGCGGAGATCCGATTTACACCTGGAACTTTTACTGCAGTTTCGATACCTAATTTCATTGCTGTTTTAATCGCTGATTCAGTAGCACCATCGAGAATAATCTCATAAACACAGTTATCTCCTTCCCTTAATAGAGAATTGTCAATTTTCTCTCTTAGTGTAGGACATAAAGGATCATTTGTAGATGCGTTTAAAAAACTATACTTAGAACCAACTTTTGAACCAGAACGTGCTATACCTCCTGGGAAGGGAGCAATCACATTAGGAACGTCTTTTATAGCTTCTATCGACCTAAACGCTGCTTCTAAAGCAGAATCTTGATCTTTTCCAATTATTAAAAAATTACCGCCTGCTATACCCTTTCCAACTTTTACCATGCTTTGAACGATAAAATCTCCGTCCATTACCGGAATTTTCCATGCTTCAAAGGGATATTTTCCTTCTATTTTCTCTTGGAATCCATCACCAAAAAATTTAAGATTTGCTCCCATTTTTATTTCAAATTCTTTTTCAGGAATTAAGGAGATATTTAATCCATCAAAGCAAGCTGTTGTGGGACAAGTAAAAACACACTGTCCCACTCGATTCATTAAAACCTTGCTCATTTCATTTTTTTTAGTTTTAAAGAACATTAAGGCTACTCCTGGGCGATTATCAGGTGTTTTTTCTGATGAAACAAATAAATCTATTCCCGCCTCAGCATCGCAATGAATTGTTGATGTGCCATATCCTGTTGCAATTTGTGCCGCGATTGAAGCCAATTTTTCATTTTTTGCCGTTACTAAAACTCTAGTGAAAAATCCTCCAAAAGCCTCACAGAAAGTATCTTCAATCTCTACACCATTTAACTCCATTTTCATTAAAACTCCATTTAATTTTATTTTTTATTCTAAAAATTTTAATAATCTGTATTAACTAATAGAGTTCGATTTTATATAAAATTTTAAAAAAAAAATAAAAACTTTGAAAAATGTATTTATTTAATTTTAAATTTGAAATTATAATTTACAATTAAGGTTCAAATAATGAGTGAAAAAGTACTTAAAATTGGAATTTTAAAGAATGGCACCATAGGATCATCCCTTTTATTAGCTTTTTTAATGGATGAGCGTGCTGAGGCTACTAGAATCAATGTATATGAAATTACCTCCGGGGCAAAGATGCATCCTCCAGAAATGTGTACTAAAACTATGGAAGATTTATTAAAATGGGCCCCTGAATTGTTAATAATGTCAAGTCCTAATGCTGCTTTACCCGGACCAAAAGCCACGAGAGGGATGGCGGGGAATATACCCACAATTATAATCTCTGATGCTCCCGCAAAAAAAGCTATAGAAGAAATTAAAGAAAAAAATATGGGCTATATTTTGGTAAATTGCGATAGTATGATTGGTGCCCGTAGACCTTTCCTTGATCCTGTTGAAATGAGCATTTTTAACGCAGATTTATTAAAAGTTCTTGCAATTACTGGAGCACTTCAAGTAATTTCAGAAGAATTAAATAGAGTTATCATGGATATGTTAGAAGGAAGAACACCTACTTTACCTGAAATTATTGTCGACTCAAATCGAGCAATTGAAGCAGCAAAATTTTCAAATCCATATGCACGAGCTAAAGCTATTGCTGCTTTTGAACTTGCAGCTTCAGTCTCTAAAGTTACTGGAAAAGCTTGTTTCCAATTGAAAGAAAGATCTGATTATATGCCATTACTGACTGCTGCTCATGAAATGATGAGAACTGCTGCTATACTTTGCGACGACGCGAGAGAAATTGAAAAATCAAATGATACAGTTATAAGAAGACCACATCATGCAAAACAACATTTTCTAACGAAAATAGGGTTAAATGATAAGGAACAATAGTAAATTAGAAAATTATAAAATTTAACTAAATTTTTATTTTTTATTTTAAATTCCATATGGAATCAAGATTAAAACTCAGAAGATTTTAAATAAATCTTTAAATTTTTAAAAGCCTCACCTGTTAAAGCATTCATTACACTAGAAAAAACAGGTGGATCTTTATTTCTTGTTACAGCCATCAAAACAGCACCATTGTTAACTTCTTTTACTAAAATCCAGCAATTTTCTGACTCATAAATCACAGTGGATAAAGATAGGGGAGAAATATTAGAATTATTTTGAAGTTCCAAAATTTGTTTGTAAATGCTATAAATATTAGAATCTAATGTGCCTATTTCGAATTTCATAAATTTTAATGGTTTCACTTCAAATTTTCCAAAAGTAGATGAAATTATTAAACCATCAGGTTGATTAAACAAAAGATATTCAGATAAAGTATTAACTTTTAATCCATCCAATAAATGTCGTATTTTTCCTAAACGTTGCATTGAGAGAGTATTCTTTTGAATTTCATGATCTAAAATTTCAATCAGCCTGTGCTGTGCACTTCCTTCTTTTACAGATACAGGTGTAAAGGAGATTTTTCCCATTAAATCTTCATTTATATCTTTTGTTAAAATTTCGTAATAATCGTCTTCCTTGGAATCTTGTAAATCAATTTTGTTTAATAATAAATAAACCATATCAACATTAGGAGAAAATTCGAATAAATACTTCAAAAACTTTTCAAAAATATCCTGTACTTCATCTTCAATAACAGCAGAATCGACCATAAAAACTGCTGTTGTAGCTTCTGAGAAGATTAATTCACGTTGAGATTGAGAGAAATATCTCTCCATATAACGTTCTTGTCCGCCCAGGTCCCATACATTAAGCTCCATTATGCCCCGAAAGATAAAATTTTCTCTTGAAACACCTTTAGTTGGTTTAAGGTTTAAAACCTTCATAAAGTTATAACCCAGGCAAGTGGTTCTCATAAGAGAAGTTTTTCCTGCACCAGCTGGACCAAAAAGTAAAATCTTCATAGCATGAAATTTTTGATTATTAAATTTATTATTACGCTTACAATATATTTCTTATACCTTAATTTTTATTTAATTTTATCTAGTTATTACAATAAAATGAGATTTAGTTTTATAAAAAATGATCTATTCACGATTCAATTAAATATAATTTTTAATTTTATAAATGAAATTAAATATATTTATAAATTATCCAAAATTATATTATATTAATTATGAGTCATCAAAACATAATTTCGGATATAGAGAAATATCTTTTCAAACTTAGTAACAGAGAAAATAATATAGATGAGTATTATAATAAAGAATTACGCAACTTATCAAATAAAAGCAAATTAGCTTACTTAATACCAATTTGTAAATTATTTGAAACTGATGAACAAAGAAATAGAAGGCGAAGGGTAAAAGAAGAAAAACTTCAACCTATAAAAAACGTAGATGTAAATAAATTAACAGGAGAATATATTAATGATTTCTTAAAATGTGACTGGTTTAATAATTTATTAAATAAATCAAAGAATCATCATTTGGTTATAATTAAAAAATATTTGAGATATTCTAATAGACAAGATTTAATTGATATAATTGGAAAAAAAAGATTTAAAGAAGAAAAGAAGGTATTCGATTGGAATACGGAGCTACATGCTTCAGGATTATCAAATTAAATCAAATAAATAAACCAGAACCTGAACAACCAGAAAAGTTTGATATGGAAGAAATAAAAACGCTAATTACATCTGAGATTGAAGAAGCATTGAAAGAATTGAAATTTAGTAGACCTACAAATAACGATAATACTAAAGATGCTGGATATGTTCCTGTTAAAAATACTAAAAAAATGCCGAAGTTTAATATTATGGAAGTTAATAAGTGCTTAGTGGTGAAGGAACTAAAAGAACAATTATCGAAAGGAATTAATAACATACTTTTTGAAGTGGGGAGCTTTGATAGTCAACTTAGATTTTTAGAAGTTCCAATTTTAGCATAAATAATTTTTTTTCTCAAATCATTTACAAAATAATATGAGTTTTTTCTAAAGTAAATCAATTATCAATGATTTCCAACTTTTCTAATAAATTATTATTAATCAAAAATAATAATTTGAACAAACAGGGAAAAAATAGGTTGTTAGAAATTCAAATTAATTCTAAATTAAAATTTATTCTTTCAAAAATTCTAAATTCATTCTCTTTTTTTAGATTTTATAATTTTCTCAAGTGAAATTTTTACATAATCATTTTTATTTAGATCTAATAAAGTTGCTATATCCTTTCGAACATTAATATACAAAGAATTACCGATTTCTCTAATCTTCTCCACGCTATCAATTTTAGTTTGCATAATCTAAAAAACTAAGTTTATATTAAAGTAATAAATTCTACGTATTTTTTAATTTTTTTATTATTTTCTATAATTCTACCCTAACATTTTTATATTCTCTTAAACTTAGTTAATTATATCCTTAATAAAATCTAAAAATATTTATGTGAGTAATTATTTAATTAATATTGGGTATAATTTAGTTTAAAAGGAAATTGTCAAAAAAGAAAAATAAATTTATGGTATCATTAGGAAAAGAGCTTAAGAAACATTGGGAAGACACAAAAGAAGAGAGAGAAAAAACACATACTACAAAGCTTTGTCAGAAATTAAAGAAAAAGAAATTTAAATAAAAAGATGAGGAGAAATGAAAAGTAAAAAAATAATATTTGGAATGATGATATTTTTATTTATTTTAGGAATTTGTGGTATGTCAAATGCGTTTACAGATGAGCTTAAATTATCATCTTCGTCGTATGCTGGATATGATTTAGGATTTTTAAGTAATGGAGATATAATTAAAATTAATGGAGATTGATTCTGATGGTAATATTAATGTTTATATTATGAATGATGAACAATGGGATGAAGCTGGTGGACTTGTTTGGGAATATTTAATAAGGTGGAAGGATATAGAGTATTTATCTGGATTAACATTTGATATTACGGTTGATGATGATTATTATATTGTTTTCTATAATAAAAATTTACTCTTTAGTAGGACAATACAAGTTGATGTATCTATTGAATATAAAAGTATTACTATTACTTCACCAACAAGTACTGATACTTTTTTAACTGGATATAATACTATAACCTGGACTACAACTGGCAACTTTGATTATGTAAAGATACAATTATATAATGATGGAGTATTTTTAGAATCGTTTGATTGGACAGATAATGATGGAAGTTATTCTTGGTATATTTATAGTGATGAATACACAGATGGATCTAATTATCAAATTAGAATCTCAGATTATTACGATGATACAATATACTATTATAGCGATTATTTTGCTATTAAATGTGAAACAAAAACTCTTACTATTACTTCACCGATGAGCCCAGATATATTTTTATCGGGATATAACTATATAACATGGACAACTACAGGAGATATTGACTACGTAGAAATAGATTTATATAGAAGTGGAGTATTCTTAGAAACACTTAGTTCTGGTACTGATAATGATGGAAGTTATTCTTGGTATATTTATGATGATGAATATATAAATGTAGGTGGATATTATCAGATTAAAATCTCAGATTACTATGATAGTAGTATATACATTTATGGTGGTTCTTTTGTTATAGATTGTGAAGTAGAGGAAGAACCAGATCCAGAGCCAGATCCAGATCCAGATCCAGATGATGTTCTTGATACTTCTGATAAAAATTACTTTTGGAATATATTGTTATTTATAGTAGTTCCCATAGTTGCCATATCTCTTGTCATAACTATTCATATAATTATTAT
>SDBS01004210.1_pt1 | contig 14104 bp, 10 predicted proteins | sample 2277091 | NCBI WGS metagenome assembly SDBS01 (sample SAMN10404972, study PRJNA504765) | marine sediment metagenome | isolation source: marine sediment core GS10_PC15, 163 cmbsf | place: Arctic Ocean: Southern Knipovich Ridge | collected 2010
CAAGAGGATGCTGACCATCGAGCGGACGGGCGGGACCGTGGTGCTGCAAAATGCCGCCCAGACGATCGGCACCGACATCAACCCCGGTGCTGACTACAACGTTCAACTGACGGCGGATGATACAAACAAAAGCCTCAAGATCGAGGTCAAGCACGACGACGGCGTCGGTGCCAAGAACGTCCGATGGGTAGCCTCGATCGAGGCGGTCGAAATAGCCTACTCAGATTAGGAGAGATGACATGACGCTGACAGATATTCCTCAAGTGCAGCGAACGGAAGCGGAGGCGGCGGCGCTGTCGATTCGTCAGATCACGGCAACGATGATTTCCCACGTCGATACCGGCATTGGGCAGATACGAAATCTCGTCCGTGGCAAGCGGGCGGCCGTGGCGGCGGAACTCGGCGGCGACGCCGCGGCGATGCTGACGGTCTATAACAAACTAAAGGACGCGGTCGAGGCGGCCGCCGATACGACGATTGAGGATATTCCCGATTGAGCTGGATCCACTACATCGATAACGAAGTGCCGGCCTTCGGCGAGTGGGATAGTGTTGCTCCTGGCGCATCTTCGATTGACCAAACATCGGATGCGGCGTGGCCTGAACGCGGAAGCCTGGGTCTGCGCTTTACGATCTCAGGGGTAGGGCCAGCATACGTCACGAAAAATCTCTCGGTAAGTATCGCAGCGGCCGGGAGCATTTTTGTAGGCCTTTGGGTCAAACTGGTATCGGCGAATCCCGTCGCAACTGCGAAGATCGTCGAGCTGAGGAACGGCGGAAATGTGCTAATTCATCTAAAGGTCGGCAACACCGGCAAAGTATGGGCGACGATCTTTGATGATGCTACTGCGGATAACGATACGACGGCCTCGACGGTCGTACTTACGATCGCCCGCTGGCATTACCTGGCCGTCGAGCTGAAACGAGCGTCGACCAACATCGCGGCCGACGGCGGCGGCGCCGCCTACATCGACGGCCAACTGGCGTCCAGCCGGTACGACGTCGATAACTACGATCGTGCAACTGCGGCCGATAGCGTGCGGATCGGCGAACAGGGGCCGGCTGGCGACGGCGACAGAATAGACTTCGATGAGATCAAGGTTGCCGCGAGCTACCCCGAGCCGTATGTGCCGACGCCGGCGAGCGTCTACCTTGACGCCAGCAGGACGATACTGCTGTACCGTGCCACTGATGCAGACAGCGTCGCGTTCGCCGATTACTGCGTTGCGAAGCCGAATTTGAAAATCCCGCGTGGCAATCTCTGCCCCCTTCCCAACGCGACTGCCAACGAGACGCTTGCCGACTACGCAACATTCCAGAGCGAGGTCGAGACGGACCTGATCGCCTGGCTGGGGCGGAACACAACGGCCGACGGTCAAAAAATGTGCTTCCTGATCGGGCACGGCGTACCTGCGTACTTCACAAATGCCGGCGTCAAACATTCGGTCGATAACCGACTGATGCGATATGGCAAGGCGTTCAGTTCGCAATCCTCGAATCCCTTCTATGGCAGAACGTCTCGTATTTCAAAGACCGACTTGGACGCCGAAGGGCTATTCTTCGCCTGCCGGATCGATCAGAACACACTTCAGCATTCAAAGGATATTGTTGATGCCGGCTTGACCGTCGACGGGCTGTCCGTTCTGGCGGCGACCGATGTTTTGTATGGCGACGATTCGGCGTACCTGGCATCGCTCAATTGTCAACATCTGCGAATTGCCACGGACGCACTGGCGACCTACGCCAACGATGCCTTTGTGTGGGGCGATACGGGCATGCCGGCCTTTGGCGCCGCCGGTAGCAGGGCGTGCTTTACGGACGATTCGGCGGATTCGGCATCCTTGCTGCGAAGCGGTAGCTGTGCGTGCCGCACAGCGCTAAACAATTCCTACGCCGCGGCGCTTGGCTTCGCGGAAACTCCCTGTTCCCTGGCCCCTGGTCCCTTCTTCGAAATCCTCCGACTCGGCGGAATGCTGGCCGAGGCGGCCGCAGCGGCCATCGAAAAGGTTGACCATACGGCGGTAATAGTCGGCGTGCCGACCATGACCGTCAGCTTCGAGCTTGGCGGCTACAATCTTTACCACGGTTTGGGCGGGCCGGAAGCGATCAACTGGACCTCGCCGATTACCTTTGCCAGGGCAGGCGTTGGGCAGCTGACAGTCCCATTGACCTTGGAGCCGGGGATAAAGCACGTTCTGGCAGCCCGGGCCGTTTCGGAGAGAGGAGTGGTGGAACGCAACACGCACGTGCTGACCTACGCTGAAGTTGCTAACAACGGCACCTTGCTGGCTCGCCCCCTGGCCCGGCCGAGTGATCTCACGGCGGCACTCCAGCCCAACGGAGCGGTCCTCGTGGGGTTTTCCTGTTATTCGGCGCCTGGAGCAGACGTAGCCTCAGAATTCGAGATTCTTACGGACCGTGGCACAGGCGTTCTGGATATTGAAGAGCCGATCGCCTCCATCTCTTCGAACGACGGCCACCAGACAGACTTCGAGGCGCTAATCATTCCAGAAGCTTTACCGGCTAAGTTCGCCGTTCGCGGTCGTGAAGGTGACCGATCCGGGCCGCTTAGTCGCACTGTGACAGTCAGACCCCCTGAGACGCCCGAACCCCCGGTACTGCTTTGAGAGTTTGTTATGAATACGCTGACTTTATCGGCCCGTGTGGATGATGAAACTATCGTCAGGTCTTGCCCCATGGCCGTCTATATCGACGGCACAAGACGCCGCGATCTGCAACCAGTGACGCTGGAGGTTCTCCCGGCGCCAAGTTTTGGAAAGGCGACCCTGGTCATGGCCGGATCGCCCGTCAGTGGGCAATGTGAACGCTTTGGAGATGCCACCCGACTTCCCCCAATAGGATCAAGAGTGCAGATTCGCTTTGCCCCCGGCACGGAAGATGGGGAATTCACCGGTTCGGTAATCGCCCACGGTTTCGTCGTGGATGAGCATGAGGAGCGCTGCGCGGCTGAATGCCAGCACCAACTGGCCATAGATCTTGCTCGAAGAATTAGCAGCCTGTGGCAGCTCAACGCCCAATCAGCAGTCGAGGTAAAGCAAGCGAAGATTCGGTTCAACGCAGACCAGAACGCTCTTGCAAGCAAATCGACCACCAACGTCAAGCGTCGCCAGTGTCGCCTCTTTGATTCAAATGTTGACGCACGGCCGTGGTCAGTAGCGGATGCTTTGGGATACCTCCTTGCCACGGCTGTGCCGGACGGCGTGGAAGTTCCTTCACTTCTGGAACTGGATGCTATGGTTGGCCACATCGAGCTAGGTCGAGTTGACGTGACAGGCAAGACGGCCGCTGAAGCGCTCGCAGAGGTAGCACGGCGTGGCGGGTTGGAGATTCGATCGGCACGGCAGGGCCGTGGGTTGGTCTTCTATCGCCCCGGAAGGCAAGGCCGACGTCGTCACATCCGCCTCCAGCCGGTAGGGGCGAAACTTTCGCTTAGCCAAAGCAACTTGTGGCGAGGTCAAATCCGCATTTACCGACGCCCCTCTCGTCGCAGCCTACTTGCCCTAGGCCAGCGCAAGCAATATGAGTCAACCTTCGAACTGGCCAAGGGATGGGGCGCGGCTCTGGAAACAGACCGCTGGAGGGATTTCGTCCGCAGCAAGTCCAGCAACTGGCCGAAGGCGGCCGACGTATACCGAAAATGGGTGCTCAACGAGCATGGTTGGTACAGCGGCAGTCCTTGGAATCTCCCCGTCCACAGCTTTGCAAGCATTAGTTCGGGTGACTTTACGATCCGATCCGCTCGGAGGTTTCTACCCTGTCTGTCAACCGATCTCCAGGGACAGAGCCTCGGTGTGGTCGTTGAGATCCGATGCGGAACGGGTGCAGCCTGGCGGAGATGGCGCGGTCCCCTGTGGGTCTCCAGAGACGAGTGCGCAATCTACCTCGGTGGCGACGCTTTGCCGGGCGAGTTTTTCCAGGCCGCGGTTGCCGGAGAGGCAAGTGTCCGTGTGACGGCTGTTGTCGAAGCGGACGGACGCTTGATCAGAGAAGTCCAAGGAGATCTCAACGCTCCGCGGGATGTGATCGATCTGTCCAACCGCGCCGCATGGAGGACGGTCTATTCGACCAGCATCTTCAAGAACGCAGACGGCGTTGGAACCCCGGCCGAACGCGACGACAGCGAGCTTCTCAACCGCCTGGCAGTGCGCTATGCAGAAATTGCTTCCACGGCTACCCAGGCCGATTTGACACTCGGCTGGGTTGACACGTCTTGCCATGTCGGCGACGTCGTAGAGAAAATCGACGGGCGAGCATTTGAGCTATCCTCCAACCCGGATAGCCTTCCGTTTGTCCGCTCTGTCAGGCACGAGTTTGATACCACCCAGACCACCCATCTTGTGGTGAGCGGATGACCATGGCCACGAGATCCCCCTACCATGACGGTCTGTACCGGCTCGCCCAGATTGGCACACCGACGGGCCTGCAACTGGTTCGCATAGTGGACGTCGAAGAAGGCAATCGCTACACGGCCCGGGCGGTCGAATTCGACGACGACGGTTCAACGAAATTCGCCGAGGATACAACGATCAGTGTGACCAATCTCGCCGAGCCGGCTGACTCGCCAGGTGGGGTGCCGCCTGACACCGACGCCCTCGCCCTTGACGTAGAGGGACGATGGATAGTGTTCTTGCGCCGATCCGAAGGGACGGCCGGCTTCCCAGCCAAGATCATCAGCGCTCAAGGAAACGCCATTTACACACTGCGCGAGCAAGCTCTCACGTCTGAAGGCAGCTTCACCGACAAATCTGGCGCGCAGGACTTCTCCGCTCGCAATCTTGCGGAGCTTTCGCTCGGGCCTGGAGCGGCAGTCGATGAAGGAACAATCCTCCTGGTCAGCGCCATACTCGACAACGACAGTCCGCCCAACGTCCATTATGTATTCGATCATCCCGCGTACGCGAAATATCTGGACTAAACGAGATGTCCTACTCTGCGACCTGGAATAACGCCAACGCCCAAGGCCGACTCGAAGCCGGCGTCCAATACGTCTGTCTATCCGACCCGCAGGAACTGCTCGCAGCGATTAATCGCAGACGGCTGCTGAGTTACCAGAACCAACAGGCCTTCTCATCTCAGATTTACAGCGGAGCCTACGTTAAAGCAGCTACGGTAGCAACCGCCTCCGCGCCGCCCTTCGATAACCTCCGCGACTCGCTGGCGAGCAAAATTCTCTCCCCTCCACTCGGCATTTTCGGCGGTGAACCTCCCACGCCTTCAGCGATGGATTGGCTCTGGCCCATCGGAGGAGACGACGAAAACAAGATCCTCATTAGCGGTGCCGCCGGCGTAGACGAAGGCCAGGTAGGACTCTTCCAGAAGCTCAACAGCACAAATCACTGGACGGACCCGACTTTGATAGGCGGGGAGACGTCGATCCGCGCCGTTCACTTCAACGAGCTGCGCCAGGCCACAGAATGGATCCATCGAGGTCGTTGGAAGCTGCCGATCTATTTCTCGGCAGGCATCATTTCCATTCTGCCCGATACACCGTGGATCCCCGAAGCCATCGCCAACAACGGATCTGACGAGCTGAGGTCCCTTGGTTTCGTCATCATCCGAACTGAACAGACTCCGGCCAGAGGACTTGTGAACGTAACGGTTCGCAATTCCTCGAGGCTCTATCTCACTGCCGAGTCCGAATGTGATGTGGACATTTATCGTGTTAAGCGGGAGATTGACTTCGCGTCTGACCCTCCAACTTGGAACGACTACGATCCGAGCGAAGGCGGCGCTTGGGCGATAGCCGGCTGCGATGGCGCCAGTGACAGAGCTTATATTGGCAGCATGTCGCTTGTGTCTTATGTCGAGAACTCCATTACGGGGGCAAACGTCGCGGCGGCGTTTCAGGCCATGATCGACGGCGAGGAGCAAAACGTCATGGTCCGACGCTCGGATACCAGCCCCTACAACATCGGTGTAACGGGCAGGATAGCTCTAGAGTTCGACATGAACAGCCCGCCGAATTGAAAAGGATTAAGAGTGATGGTTTTGAGCTTCGTTTACGACTTGGCCAGTTTCGGGGCAGCAGGACTGATAGGCGCGATGTGGCTATGGGAGCGAAAGCTCAGTCGCGTGCGCGAGCAGCAGATCACGGAGGCCCATGGGCGAATCCTTCGCGACGAGGAGCGCCTGGGCAAACTCGTTCAGGTTGTCGAACAGAACACCAGCGCCGTGGCTAGGTTTACCGAAACGCAGCGCCAGGTCGTCGAGGCATTGAGAGATCTTGTCAAGGAGTTTCACAATGATCGCACGCGATAGAGTACTGGTACTGGTGTTAATACTGACGGCCATGCTGGCCGTGCTACTAGCAGGCTGCAACGGCGTGTGGACGAACGCCGAGTTCTCCAAACTGCTCGATGAAGCGGCGGTGCTGTCAAAGGTGGACGCTGAAAAAGCGGTCGCCGGCGAGATGACCCCCGAGCAGATGGTCAGATCACTGTCGATGCAGGCCGATATCTGGCGGCTGTTCAAAAACGCCAAAGACGGAGTCAAGAGCGATGAATGAATTGACATTGGAGACGTTGCTGGAAAAAGTGCCCGAACAATTCCGCCCGGTGATCCGAGAGTATGGCCCAGCCTTGCTAAAGATGACGGCCGAGGAGATCTGGGCATGGATTGAGTTGCTTGCAGCCGGCCGGAGTGATGAGGCGTATGAGACAATCGTTGCAAAACTGGATAGCGCTGGTCGGCTGGCGGAATGGCGCAAGCTGCGGGCGAAATGGCAAGGCGCAGTCGATAAGAATGCCGAGCGCATTGATCTACAAAAACAGGCTTCGCTGGCCGTTCTGAAGGTGATCTTAATGGCTGCGCTGGCCGTGGTGGGCCTTTAACGCCGCCGTAGCCTGGAAGATGTTTGGGAGAATAACGATGATCGATAAGAAAGAGGCAATCAAACTCGTGGCCGGGACGGTCGCGCGAGGCCTGATGTGGGCGATCGGACTGCTCTGCCAGATCAGCGGCTTTGAGATGGCGACAGAGCAGCGGCAGCAGACGGCCGAGGGTCTGGCGTTGCTGATCGCTGGGACGCTTGTCGAGTTTGTGGCGGTCTGGTGGTCGACGCGCAAGGATAGGAAACTATTGGCGAGATCGCCGGTATAACGCCAGATCTCAGGCTATCTTGGCGTCCGGGCCGACGACCGCGCTGAGCCATTGTGCTCCTTCATGTTTTCTGTGATAAGCCATCAGTCGCTGTCGGCGCGGTTCCTTTGCCGCTATCATACTAGCTATGCAGCAGCGTTTTGTTATCCATCTCCACAGCGGATACGGGCAGCTCCATTACGACCTTATGCTTTCACACGGCCAGGCGCTCGCTACCTGGCAGCTGTGGCAGCCGCCAACGGAAATTGAGCCAGGCCAAGCAGCTTCAGCCCGAAGGCTTCCCGACCACCGCGTGGCCTATCTTACGTATGAGGGACCCGTCAGTCGCGGCCGAGGCAAGGTGACCATGCTGGATGAGGGCAACTACGAACTCCTAGCAGAGCTGCCCGACCGATGGGAGTTTCGGCTGGAGGGGCAGACACTCAAAGGCTGTTACGAACTGGTTCGCTCGAGCCGGGATCCAGACGCCTGGACGCTTCGGCGCCTGCCAGAGGGTTAACGCGCCCGCCCTTTCCGGCGGATCGGCACCACATGCATTCGAAGCGAGTTATCCGCGATCTCGATGGCTTCGATTCGCACGCGTTTTTTCTTTATCGGCCAGGTCAGCTCCGTGCGAATCGGTTCTTCGTTAATAGCGGCAAGGACATTCGTCAATACCATCGCAACATCCTGCGAGGGTATGCCCATTAGCCGCCTGCTGTCCGAGCCACCCGCACTGTCTTTATCGGCCCATCCCTTCGTCGGCAGCATCTCTTTGAGTCGCTCAAGCCGGCCGCGAACCCAGAAGTCAGGCAAGGTGAGCCTTCCCACGCGGGCCTCTCCCAGCCGCACGCGAAGTCTTCCGTCATCTGTAAAGCGGAACGATAAGTCCACCGACAACACCTTGTCGTATTCCTTGGAGCGAACCATGAGCGTCAGAACCCCGTCTCCCATGGCAGCAGCCGGCTCAGCTAAACCGGCTTTTTCCAGGCCGCGATAGATTGTACCAGACTTCACCATCGGGGTCTTGGCGGCAATCTCATCCATCGCAGCCAGGTACCGGTTCAGTTGCTCGGCGCTGAGAGCCCAGTCGAAAGGTTCGTTTCTCTGCGTGGCATTGCCAAACTCATCGAGAATCTTCTGGTTCCAGAATTCGTCCACTGCCTGCTGTCTCTGTTCTGCGGACAGTTGTGCGGGACGGTACTCGACGGGGATTCGGCTGGCCTGGATGTACAACACACCGCCGGCCAGAATCAGCGCCGCCACGACAGTCAGCAGGAATCGTTTGAACACTCTGCTCGCATGCATGCAAAATGCTTCCCATCCGTTGGTCAGCGAAGTTTGCGCCATCGGCCGGTCAGTTACAAGTGCCTTCGCCGGGTCGCCAAGAGCGTTCCGTTCAATCTCGGGATCGATCGGGGAGATGGGCGCGAAGAATTTTATCTCTGAAAGTGATCGTGGCATCGCAGGAAAAGGGTGTATTGCTCATATTTACATTTCTTTTACTTGACCGCCTGAGACTCTCCACCCAACATGCCAACAAGCGGCAGAAATTCTATCTGCCTGGGGTCGGTTGTCCTGCGATTTCGCACCGAAAGCGATTGTTTTCCTGTCCTGACATCTATTTGTGCGCGGCGAGGGCCGTTCAAAGCTATCAGAGCGAGGAGACGGGGCAAAACAGATTTGTTCGAAAAGGAGAAGAACATGGAAAAGGGATATTCGAGGTTGTGGAGGATCGTGCTTCCCAACTTGTACGTTTCTCGAAGAATGAAAGGAGCAGCAATATCATGAGTATGAAACACCTCATAACGGTTTTGATAGTTACAACGATTGGCTTGCCTATGAGCACAGCCTGGGCAGCCCTTAACAATGCTTTCCAGGAAAATGAGGTCGACGCCAACGGTTTTTACCAGTGGAACGAGCCGAACAACTGGTACCGGGGTGTCGTACCCGACCCCAACTACACCCCAAAAATCGGCACAACCAATAACCCGGCGGTCTCGGCACGACTGGAACTTGGTCCAGCCGGCTCGTGTTACAAGCTCACGATCGACGATGCCGACACCGGGCCCAGCAGCCTTACCATCAAAAACAACACTTTGACTACCGTCGTTCAGATCGACGTAAACTATGCGAGCACCGGCGGTACCTCCTTGCTCACCGTCATAGACAGCACCATTAACGGTGGACATCAACTGAACATGGGCAAATATGCTGTCGACCGGCCGGGCACCCTGGACATGACCGGCGGGACGCTGGACGTTACCAGCAGCATGTCCATCGGTCAGTCAGGTTCCAACGGCCAAGGTGCGGGTTCTTCGGCTGTCTTGAGCGGCGTCGTAGCTACGATCGGCACCGGCGTTAACGTCGGTTCCAGTAACGCTAACAACCCCGGCCTGCTGAAGCTTAGCGGGACCGGGTCTCTAACCGCAACCAGCGACGACACCGACATTTACGTCGCGGCGTTCGAGATCGACGGCGGCAGCCAGACGATCAGCTTGGACAGGCTTCGCTTGCAGAGCGGGTCCGACTCGGTGCTGAAGCTCTCCGGCAGTGGAGTAAGCACGATTTCCGCCGTCACAGCGGTGTTTTCAAACGGAAGCATCTTGAACGTTGACGACCTATCCGTTGCAGAGAATACCTACAAGGTTGTCGACGCCACCACCTCGATCACCGACAACGGCCTTGCCTTCGCACCCGGCACGGACCCCAACGCCTGGAGCTTCGAGGTCGACGATACCAACAACGACCTGTTGCTGACCTACGATACCGGAGCTCCGCCGCCGGTGTACACGCTGACGGTGAACAGCGGTGATGGCGACGGAAACTATGAGGCCAGTACAGTTGTCGACATCACGGCCGATGCGCCACCGGATGGAAATCAGACCTTCGACATCTGGACGGGCGATACGGCCAACATCGCCGATACCAGCGAACCCAACACCACCATCACCATGCCGGCCGCTGATGCCGAAATCACGGCAACTTACACGAGCGTGCCGGTCTATATGCTGACGGTGAATTCCGGTGACGGTGATGGGAACTATTACGAGAACGAGGTCATCGACATCACGGCCGATGCGCCACCGGATGGAAATCAGATCTTCGACATTTGGACGGGCGATACGGCCAACATCGCCGATACCAGCGAACCGAACACCACCATCACCATGCCGGCCGCCGATGCGGAGGTGACCGCCACCTATACGCTCATCGGCCAGTACACGCTTACTGTCAACTCCGGCAGCGGCGATGGTGACTATGAGGCCAACACCGTTGTCGACATCCTGGCCGACGACCCGCCGGTAGGCGATATCTTCGACGTCTGGACGGGTGATACGGCCAACATCGACGACGTCGCGGAACCAAACACAACCATCACCATGCCGGCGGCCAATGCCGAGATCACCGCAACGTACGTAGATGACCCCGACACCTATCAGTTGACGGTCGTCTCGGGAAGTGGAGACGGCTACTACGATCCCAACGCGGTGGTTGACATCACGGCCGATGCACCCGGACCCAGCGAGGCATTCGACGTCTGGACGGGCGATATAGCCTACGTCGCCGACGTCAACGAACCAAACACCACCGTCACGATGCCCGAGCTGGATATAACCGTCACGGCGACCTACTCAGGGACGCCCCCCACCTATACGGACTTCCTCGAGAATGAAGCCGACGGCAACGGCGATTATCTCTGGAGCACCCCCAATAACTGGACGAGCGGTCTGCCCGGCAGCCAGACACAGGCTCAGATCGGCCACAGCGGCGTGGTGGGGCCCGTGCACTGCGTGCTTTATGACACCGGGGCCACATGCAACGGCGTGGAAATCGCCGAGGCTGGCGGCACAGAGGGCAGCAGCTTTCTGATTGCCGAGGGCGCGAGCCTGGCCTACAGCGGGAAGATCCTGGTCGCCAAGGACAGGCTGGGCTATCTGACAGTCAACGGGATGTTGAACGTTACAAATGATGCCGATTTTCAAAGCGGCGGGCCTCATGGCGATCCTGGCTTTCCCTCAAAGGGCGTGGTGGTCATAAACTCCACCGGGACGGTGACCGCCGACTTCGTCGGAATTAATAAACAGTCGACAAACCCCACTGAGCCCGCGCACGATCAAGCCCGAGGTTCGTCCATTACCGTCAACGGCGGAACGCTCACCTTCGACAACGGGATGCGAATCTCGACTTCCGAGCCGAACCAGCCCGGACTGTTGAAGCTGGCCGACAGCGCGTCGTTCACGTGCAGTGGCGGGACGATCGAGGTCTGGGCCGGTATCTGGGAGATCGAGGGCGGCAATGCCTCCATCTCGACCCAGGACATTCTTTTCGACGCCAACTGGACGTTCCCCGATGCCAACGCCGTCCTGAGACTCTCCGGCGACGGCGTCAGCACGATCAACGCCACCTTTGTGACAATCCAGCCCAAGACACTGCTGGACGTCCTCAACCTGAACGTATCCGACGGGCAGTACAAGGTGATCGACGCAACGTCCATCACCGACAACGGCCTGGCATTCGCCGACGGGACAGACACCAACGATTGGTACTTCAATGTCGACGACACCAACGGTGACCTGATCCTGGGCCGCGGTGAACTCCCGGGACCGACCTACGAGCTGGAAGTCAATTCAGGCAGCGGCGACGGGTTTTATGAGGCCAACACCGTCGTGGACATTCTGGCCGATAACCCGCCCGTAGGTGACACGTTCGACGTCTGGACCGGCGATACGGCCTATGTTGACAACGTCAACGAAGCCAACACCACCGTGACCATGCCGGCGGTGGCTGTGGAGATCACCGCCACCTACGTCGACGACCCGAACAGCTACATGCTGACGGTCAACAACGGAAGTGGAGACGGGGTCTATGATCCCAACACGGTCGCCGACATCCTGGCTGACATGCCGGGCCTTGGGCAGATCTTCGACGTCTGGATCGGCGACACGGCCGGCGTTGATAACGTCGACGAGCCCAACACCACCTACACCATGCCGGCTTCTGACGCCGAGATCACTGCTATGTATACCAACGATCCCAACTACGTCACGCCGCCGAGGGGCTACATCGCGCGTGCCTGCGGGTTCGACATGAACCACAACGGCACGATCGGCGAGCCCGCCGATGCGACCGTCGGCGACGGAAACACCACCGACCCAGACGGCGACGGCACCGATGAGGACCTCATCTACGTCGATGCCACAGACGGCAACGACAACACTGGCGATGGGTCTGCGGGTAATCCGTATAAGACCGCCAAGAAGGCCCTGGATGTGGCTGACGGCCCCGGCGACGGGGCAGAGGACATCGTCTGCCTCGCAGGCGTCTTCGAGGAATGGTTGACCTTCACCCAGAGCGGCGTTGCCGGATACTACATTCGCGACAACTTCCAGTTCCCAAACAACCCGTTCATGCTCATCGGTTGGGACAAGGACGGCGATGGTGAGTATCCGCCGTACGATACGGACGACGAGGCTATCTTCGACGGTAACAGCGGTCTGTCGTGGGCGTTTTCGAACTGGGAGGAGAAGAGCTACATCGAGATCGCGCATCTGGGCGTCCGGCAATACCACACGGCCGATGCGACCACTCGCGGCCGCGGTGTCATGGAGCTCGCCCACCACAAAGGCGGAACAGCTGACATTAGTCACCTCTACGTCCACGACGTGGAGATGGAGAACATCAATTACCACTTCCTCCCGGACGGGCTAAGCGGCAGCACCAGCAACGTCTTCAAGTTCTGGGTGGCCAAATCGGCCGTCACCTGGGTCGGGATCATCAATGACCAGGTCGATGGATTTGCCATGTTCTTCATCCGCGGGACACCGGCAAACGGAAGTGGCAATTTCCGCTTCCAGAATCTCACGCTGAAGTGCAAGGTGACGGATGCAAATACCACTGCAAGTGTCGCCAAGATATGGGAGCAGCATGAAAACGTCGAGTTCCTCGACAATGTCTTTGATTCACAGATGGAGCTTTACGGCCCGTACTTCCAGGGCGCTACCGGAATCAGGGTCCGCCCGTGCGCCCGGAATTACACGATCCGGAACAATGAGCTTGTCAACTTCAATACCCCCCTTGCCGTGACCGGGTATTCCGCCGGATTCTGCGGTACTCGGACGACCGACGATATCCTGATCGATCGCAACATCATACGAAGCACCTGGACCTTCCCGGGTTTCGTCAGCGGTGTATACGTTCAGGACGGCGGGACGTTGCTCACGGAAACCGTCGAGGATCTGACCATTACGAACAACTTTATCTGGCTAACCCAGACGACGGGAAATACACGTGGTTTTCGCAGCGACTGCGGCAACGACGGCGGAGCCCAGCCGGGCACAATTACGTTTGCCGGCAATACCATTTACGGTCCCGGCAGCGGCGACCTGTTCAGGGGAATCTCGATCTGGACACCTAACACGTATCCCCAGCAGAATTACGTTATCAAGAACAACATCGTCGCCAACGTCGGGCCGGACAACCGCAACATATCGACCACTTACGCGCCGAGCGGATGGATCGCCAACGGCAACATTTACGATGACGACGGCAACTATGTCTGGAACGGTACGTGGTACGGCACATTTGCTGAGTGGCAAACGGCCAGCGGCCAGGATGCAAATTCCAGAACGGGCGATCCGGTCTTCGTCGATGACGCCAATGGAGATCTGCATATCGACCCCAGCGACACTCTCGTTGAAGGTGCCGGCGTGGATATCACGTCGATTACAACGTCGGACATCGACGGAGACGCCCGCAGCCCCACCACCCCCTGGGCAGGTGCCGATGTTGGAGAGGAAGCCAACGCGCCGCCGAACAATCCGCCGGTGGCCGCCGACGACGCCTACAGTGTGGACGAGGACATCACGCTCAACGTCTCCGAAGCCAACGGCGTGCTGGCAAACGACAGCGATCCCAACGACGATCCCATCACCGCTGAGCTTGTCAGTGACGTCTCCAACGGCACGTTGACGCTCTACTCCAACGGCTCGTTCGACTACACGCCC
>SDBS01004211.1_pt1 | contig 14101 bp, 6 predicted proteins | sample 2277091 | NCBI WGS metagenome assembly SDBS01 (sample SAMN10404972, study PRJNA504765) | marine sediment metagenome | isolation source: marine sediment core GS10_PC15, 163 cmbsf | place: Arctic Ocean: Southern Knipovich Ridge | collected 2010
CACTCGGTTTGGGTTTCCATGTATGGACCTCTGCCCCCGGAGGAAGAAGGATATCAACCTCCCCCCTCTCACCACAAACAGCTTGTGCAAATTCATAGAGAGGGAAAATACTAGTCATAATATTAACTTTCTCCTGCGATTGTGCACAAAGAACAATCGAACTCGAAATACAAAAGAGAAGGACGGTTATCAATTTCCCGATGAATATTTTTCTGGCTTTACTCATTTAACATAGGCTCCTTCACCAATCGTCACCACGTAAAAAACAGGTGCAGTGAATTTATGATCCTCTGATTCTTTTTTCAACTTATTAATAAAGTCGTCTGTCTGAGTTTTTTCGACTAAAGCAATCCCGGATCCACCAAATCCCGCTCCAGTCAATCGGGCACCCAGACAGCCTCCAAACTTCTTCCCGACAGCATAAAGAAGATCCAATTCCGGGCAGGAAACTTCATAGTCATCACGAAGACTCAAATGGGATTCGAAGAGAAGCTCCCCCAACTTATGAAAATCTCTTTCTTTAAGAACACGTACAGCATTATTAACTCTCTGATTTTCCGTGATCACATGACGGGCTCTTCTGTATAGAATGTCTCCCATTTTGTCTTTATTGTCCTCAAGTAAATCATTATCAGCCTCTTTAAAATTTTTGACCCCCGATGTTTTTAGAATTTTTAATGCGGCTCCGGATTCAAGGCTTCTTTTGTTATATTCAGAAGCTGAAAGTTCTCGACGGACCCGGCTGTCATATACGACAATATTAAGTCCATGCTCTTCAAGCGAAAGAGGCACATGCTCATAAAACAAAGTCCCACAATCCAGAAAAAGGGCCGTATTTTTTCTTCCGAAAACAGAGATAAACTGGTCCATCAATCCGCAGTTCACACCCACAAAATCATTTTCTGCTTTCTGAGACAACCGGACTATTTTTTCTTTCGATAAGGAAAGATGAAAGAGTTTATTGAGGGCATTCAAAACACTGACTTCCAGGGCAGCAGAAGAACTAAGACCTGATTCAAGAGGAATATCGCCAATAATCAATGCGTCTAAACCTCCAAGAGAGTATCCCTCTTTTTCGAGCACCCAGAATATTCCTTTCACATAATTCACCCATTTTTTTGTCGAAGAAACCTGGAGGTCATGAATAAAAAAATGCTCACTTTCCTGGAAATTTTCTGCCCACACGGATACCCTGTCATCCTTTCTCCGTTTGGCTAAAAATTGAATGTTTCTGTCTATACAAGCAGGAAGGACAAAACCCAAATTATAATCTGTGTGCTCTCCGATAATGTTAATACGTCCCGGCGCCGAAGATACAACTTCCGGTTTTTTGTTATATAGATCGAGAAAACGTTTATGGCCATTTAAGAATGAGTTCTTCATTATCTCGTGTATTCAAATTTTAAACGAAGATCATCTAAAAGGCAATTTACCTTGCATAGGTAAGACTTTTATGTCATTATTTTTTTTTTAAAAAACCCATCATAAAAGAGGAGCCAAAATAAAATGTCAGGTTTATTCGAAGATCTTAAACCATCCGGACTTTGGAAGCATTTCGAACAAATATTAAAAATTCCTCATTGTTCAGAAAATGAAAAAGGATTGGGAGACTATATCGTCTCTGTCGCCGAACAGAACAACTTGAAGTGGAAAAGAGACAAGACCGGCAACGTGGTTGTCGCCAAAGATGCAACCCATGGATATGAAAATTCCGTAGGTATTATAATCCAAGGCCATCTCGATATGGTCTGTGAGAAAAACTCTGATGTAAATTTTGACTTTACCCGGGATCCCATCCAAGCTGAGGTAAAAAAGGATTGGATTCAAGCCAAAGGAACAACATTGGGATCCGACAATGGGATCGGCCTGAGTGCCGCTCTCGCCATCATGGAGGACAAAGAACTCCAGCATCCGGCCATGGAATTCCTTTTTACGGTAGAAGAGGAGACGGGCTTGATCGGAGCGGCTCAGATTCAACCGGGTTTTCTCTCTGGAAAGAGACTCCTCAATCTCGACAGCGAGGAAGAAGGAGAATTTACTATAGGCTGCGCAGGCGGGGCCGATTCTGAAATATCCCTTCCTCTACAAAGGACACAAATCCAAAATGGGAGTCTGTGCAGAATCAAACTCTTTGGATTAAGGGGAGGACATTCCGGAATTGATATCAATCAAGGACGAGGAAATGCCATTAAACTTCTGGCAAGAATGCTTTGGCAAGCTGATGCGGCCTTGCCCTTCAATCTGATCTCCATCGAAGGGGGAAATCTGAGGAATGCCATACCTCGCGAGGCATGGGCCGATCTCCGTATTGACTCAGAGCAATTTGATGCACTCTCGTCTCTCTTCAAGGAGGCATACGACAAGATTTATTTTGAAGTTAAGGCCATCGAAGAAAAGGCCAATTTTTCCTTCGAAAAACTCGATGAAAACAAACCGGATCCTCTCCAGCCTGCATCACAAAAAGCATTGATCTCGCTTCTTTTATCTATTCCTCACGGCGTAATCGCCATGCATCCGGAAATGAAGGATCTCGTAGAGACATCCTCTAATCTGGCTGCCTGTCACACCGGTGAAACGCATGCGGAGATCATCTGCAGCAGCCGGAGTTCTACGGCTTCAGCTATAGAAGCGACTCGGGAGATAATCGCGGCGGCTTGTGGTCTGGCAGGAGCTCAAATCACTCAACCGGAGGGTTATCCCGGCTGGACTCCCAATCTCCAATCCTCCCTGCTTCAAACCATGAAAGATCTCTATGCAAAAATATTTCAAAAAGAGCCAAAAATCGGAGCTATCCATGCAGGGTTGGAATGTGGAATTATAGGGGAGAAATTTCCAGGAATGGACATGATTTCTTTCGGTCCTACGATTGAACACCCCCATTCCCCTGAAGAAAGAGTGCATCTCGGTTCGACCGAACTGTTTTGGGAATTTCTGACAGCTGTACTCGCAGACCTCAAATAACCTTCACGAGATTTGTTTTCTTCACTTTGAGGAGGCTGGAGGCTTTCTCAAGATTAATTTTCTTTTTTTGCAGCGCTTCTAAAACCAACCACTTTTGGCGATCGGACACGAGTTTTTTTTCTGTTTGAACACTAAATATGCCATTTTCATATCCAGATGTTTCTTTTTTCTGGAATTCCTTGAATTTAGCAGTGGGAAGGCACTCATAATTAGATAGGGCATAGAGCATAACCATAGTGCTGACACCAAAGTAACTTTTGAGAAAGAGAACATCTTTGAATTTCAATCTTGTCGTTCGAAACTGTAAACGGATGATGTCTTTGACTTTTTGTCTCGGTATAAGAAAGTTCAAGGCAAACGTAAAAGCCAGTTTTTCTCTAGGATGATAGAGAGGTAGATATTCCTCGACAAAAACATCTTGATTGTCAGAAATAACCAAAATATTTCTGTCTTTAAGGAAATGGAAATATTCATGGGCAGCGATAAAGACCTGGTGGTCACTATTATGATTACTTCTTATAAATGTGAATGCGGCCTGTTCCAATTCGAAAAAAATGAAAATTCCTGAAATGTTCGATTCTTCAGAAAGTGACTGCCTAATAATATGCAGCCCATTCCTTTCAAGAAGCGAGAATACATTTTTTATGGGTTCATTTCCCAGTCCCAATCTGTTTCTTTCATTGAAGGCTATATCTTCAGCCGAGGCCGTCGAATAAAAAGGCGCCAATTCCGGCCTAAGCCCCAGCTCATCTTCCAATTCAATAATCTCTCTGCACGTATCGTAAAACTTCATAAGTCCCGTTTTTATGCTCTTGTCTTTCTCCTCCAACTCTAAGAGTTTTTCTTTCGGAGTCCCTTTTGTTTCTAAAAAATAGTTCATATCTTTTTGGAAGAAAGCGGCCAAATTCTTTAAGGTTTCCAGACTCGGATCCCTCTTGTTCAATTCAAGAAGAGATATGAATTCGGCGGAGAGATGTACAGCCTTGGACAAAGCGTCTTGGGTTAATCCTAATTCTTCCCGGGAAATCCTCAGCCGTGTTCCCAAAATATTCGGCATCGTTTTTTCCTTTTGAAATGCGTTTTAACTGTGATTTATATAACCTTGAGTTCAGTAAATGTCAAGATGTTCAAAAACCAACCCGGAAACTATGAGGTCTGCATCTTGCTATTGTACAGACTTTATTTTAGGATAAAAAAAAATATGAGGGCTTAAATGAGACCTAGATTAGTTTCAATATTTGTTCTTCTTTTTTGTATTGTTGGAATTCTATGCATTTCCGGATGCCATAAAAAAAAAAACTCTAAAGCCATCCGCTCTCCGGAGTCGGTCATGGAAAAGGGTGAACTCAAGGTCATTTTTTCCAGTCCCCTGGAACAAACTTCAAAACAGCACGAGTCAGACACTATAGTTGCAATTTTTGACCACCCGATGTTCCCTCTTTCATCTTTTGATGAGCAGGCAAAACCGAGTATTATGAATATCTCTCCCCTTGTTCCGGGAAATTTCAGATGGTTGAATCCAAAAACTCTTGCCTTTTCTCCTGAAGGCCGGTTCCCCTATTCAACTGAAGTGAAAATATCCATTGATTCTGGAACACGGACATATGACGGGTATGTTTTGAAAGAAGATCACTCATGGTCATTCACAACCGTACGCCCTCTTTTGAAGCAACATTTCCCTCAGAACAAACAAAAATGGATCAAACTTGAAGCAAATATACGCCTTGTTTTTAATCAGCCTGTACCGACGGATGAAAACAAAGAGTTTTTGCAAATGGTTGGTCTCGACAAAGATTCAAAGGAATCATCATTAAATTTCAATCTTAAACATCCATCGGCTAAACAACTCAAAGAAGAAGGAATTCAGGCCCTGGCCTCTGAGGTTCTTATCATTGAGCCAGCAGAGACCTTGAATCCGGAAACGACCTATTATATCGAAATTCATTCGGGGCTTCTGGGAAAAGAAGGATTGATGGGGATGGAAAAAAGCCGAATCTTTGAATTCTCCACTTTTAAAAGCTTCAGGTTTGAGTCATTTGAGCCTCAGCAGGGGTATGATGTCTATCAGCCACTTAAATTCCAATTTTCCAATCCTGTTGACTACAAAGAGTTCATCCAGAAAATCCGTTTCGAACCTGAAGTGTCTATTCCGGATTACTATGAGGACTGGGATCGATCAAATTCTACACTTTGGCTCTCACTCGCCTTTTTACCTGAAACGAAGTACAAACTGTGGATCGATGCCGATCTTGAAGACGATTTTGGAAATATTTTGGACAAGAACATCAATCTGGCATTCACTACGCCTCCATACCCTCGTTCCATCACAATGAACACTGGCAACGGCCTCCTAGAAGCCTACGGAGACCTGAGATACCCGATCACTGCAGTCAACGCGGAAGACGTCTTTATTCATGGAGGAACTGTATCCAAAAAGAATGTCATTCCTCTTTTGAGGACTCAGAAAATTTTCTGGACGAGCGAAAAAATAGTTAAACGTGGACTATTTTCAGTTGAGAAATTAATGAAACTCGATCCTCCCCGCAACACACGTGATGTCTTTCCTATCGAAATAAAAGAATTCATGAATGACAATTTTGGATTTGTTTTTATTCAAGCGGACACACTCTCTGAGGACAAGTGGGAGCGCTACCCAAAAGCCTTTTTGCAAATCACTGAACTGGCCATCTCCGCCAAATTTTCTCGAGAAAACAATCTGGTTTGGGTGACCGAACTCAAAACAGGCCAACCTGTCCCGGATTCACAAGTCGAAATTAGAGATGATGATAATCGAATCCGTTGGCGTGGAAATACAGATAAAGATGGTACGGTTGAAACTCCCGGATGGGGCCCTCTTAAAATTCCCAGCCAGGACAGATGGAGTAAACCCCGCCAATGGATTTTTGCCTCCCGCGGAAAGGACACGACCTTCCTTTCATCTGAATGGGGAACAGGCGTATACCCCTATTACTTCGACATCCAATACGACTGGAATCCTCAGCCAACCCAGCATAAGGGACATGTCTTCACAGAAAGGGGCATTTACAGAGCTGGAGAAACGGTGCATGTCAAAGGAATCTTCAGGGATCAAAAAATGGGAGAATGGGCAATTCCCCAGGTCAAAGAAGTCACGTGTGAAATCCTCGATCCCTTTCAGAAAAGTGTTTTCAAAAAAAATCTTCCTGTCGATTCATTCGGATCAATCCATTTTGATTTCACATCAACTCAAGATTCATCTCTAGGGATATTTCAAATTCTAACCACTATTCCCTCTCAAATAAATGAAGAAGATCCATTTAGAGTATTCTCTTCTTTTAGAATAGAGGCCTTCAGGCCTGCAGAATTTGAAGTTCATCTCCGTACGGCTGAAGAAAGCTTCACATTCGGCGAAACCTATTCTGGAGAATTAAGAGCGTCCTATCTATTTGGAGGAGGCATGTCCGGCCAAGATGTCTCTTGGCATTTGCGGCTGAATCCAACACACTTCGCACCTCCGGGACACAAGGGATATGTTTTTGGTGACCAAATCAGCCGCTGGGAGACATTTCAAGAAGATGAAAGCCGGCTCCTGTCCTCCGGGGAATCTGCTCTGGATAAGGAAGGCAAAATAAAGATTTCCGCCAAACTTAAATCCGGAAAGGAGAGAAATTCCGTCCTGGCTGCACTCGAGGTCACTGTTCGCGGACCAAACCGTCGGGAGATCACCAATCGAATTCAAACAATTGTTCACCGGGGAGATTTTTACCTTGGTCTTAGACCCAATTCAACATTCCTCTCCTCCGGAGACAGCATTGCCGTAAATCTCATTGCGGCGGATCCCGAGGGACTCCTGCTTTCTGATAAAAAAATACAACTCACTCTCATCAAAAGAGAGTGGCATTCTGTGAGAAAATCTGAATACGGGGGCCGTTTCGGATGGGTCACCGAGAAAAAAGATGTCGATATAGAAACACGGACAATTCAAACAAAAGATGAGGCTGAAACAGTCACTTTTCATCCGGATAAATCCGGCTTTTACATTCTGAAGGCTGAAGGCAAAGACAGGAAAGGAAATATCATCATCACAACGACTTATTTTTATGTGACAGGAAAAGATTATGTCCCATGGGAACGGCTTGACGAAGACGCCGTTGAGCTAGTCCTTGACGACATGGCTTACCAGCCTGGTGACACGGCCAAAATCCTTATAAAGTCCCCCTTTGAGTCTGCCAAAGCGCTCATCACCGTTGAGAGAGAATTCGTTCTCTACAGCGAGGTTGTCGATATTAATGGAAGCTCAGACACAATCGAAATTCCTATCGTTTCTGAATACATTCCCAACGTATTTGTCTCTGTTCTTTTGGTCCAAGGCCGCGTATCGCCTCAAGATTCTGATAACACCGGAGATATTGGAAAACCTTCCTTTAAAATAGGTTACGCTAAGCTTGCTATCGATCCATCAGAGAAACGCCTGGATGTTGACATTCAGACAAATATGAAAAACTACAAGCCCGGAGAGGATGTCACTCTGTCACTTCAAGCAAAGAATTGGGAAGGGATTGGATCCAGGGCAAGCATTATGTTGGCCGTCGTAGATGTGGGTGTGCTCAACCTTATCGGATACCAAACTCCAGATCCGTTTTCTCTCTTCTACAGCCACAAACTTCTCTCTGTTCAGACCTCAGATATAAGGCAGTATATTATTGAACAGCAATCCTATGGCGAAAAAGGAGATGATGTCGGAGGTGGCGCCGGAGAGGAGAAGATGGCCGCCTTTGCTCGGGCACTCAACGAAGTCGAGCTCCGTGGAAATTTCAATTTTACAGCGTACTGGAATCCTTCTGTCCTCACCGATGAGGAGGGGAATGCTACCGTGACGTTCAAACTTCCGGATAACCTGACGACCTTCCGAATCATGGCCATCGCCCAAACTTCGGATTCACAGTTTGGCCGCAGTGAAAAAACTTTCAAAGTGTCCAAACAACTTCTTCTACAGCCTTCTCTCCCCCGATTTGGTCGTGTTGGTGATTATTTTGAAGGGGGAGTTGTGGTTCATAATTATTCTTCTGAAAAAGGACAGGTCACCTTAACCTGTGAGGCCGAAGGTATCCGTTTAGTCAAGAGCAGTGAACGCAAATTTATCCTCGATTCTGGAGAGGGGAAGGAAATCCTGTTTGAATTCCGTGTGGAATCCCCCGGCCAAGCCAACATCGTCTTCCGCGCCAAGATGGGGCAAGAATCGGATGGTTTAGAAACCGAGCTTCCCCTTTTGATCCCCCGCCCGACAGAAACAGTCGCATTGTTCAACAGTACAACCGAATCAGTGGAAGAACAAATCAAGATTCCTGAAGATATTTATCCTTTCGAGAGTTTCATCCAATTTCTCGCTTCCTCCAGTGCGCTATCCAGCCTTAAAGGTAGTGTGGATTTCCTTACAAATTATCCTTATTTATGCCTTGAACAGCGGCTCTCCCGTATCCTCCCTTATATAATTGCAGAAGACCTTATCATCGATTTTCGTCTCAGCGAGATGAACAGAAGAGAAATCCGGGAATATGTACAAAAGGCCATAAAGGACCTCTATTCCTTTCAAAGACCCAATGGCGGTTTTGGCCTGTGGCCAGAATCTCTCAAAGACAGTGCGTTCAACTCCTGTTTTGCCGCTTTTGCTCTTGTGCAGGCCCGCCAAGCCGATTATATTGTCGACAAAAAAAGACTTGATCAAGTGACGACTTACTTAAAAAATCTGGTCAAAGAAAGACTCAACCGGACAAACTATCCATATTCCGGAGAAAGCTGGCAGACAATCAAATCATTCGCACTCTATTGTCTAGCCCTTCTCAATTCACCTGAACCGGCCTATGCAGAAAAACTTTATACAGAAAAAGATCAGCTTTCCCTCTTGGGCAAAGCCTTCCTTTTAAAGGCTTTACATAAAGGCACCGGTTCTTTGGCGGCACAAAATTCTTTGCTTCAGGACTTGTTGAATAAAATAAAAATCAGCCCTACTGATGCTCATTTTGAGGAAGAACAGGGACGAACGGATCACTGGATTTATTCATCCAGTCTAAGGACAACAGCCGTGATCCTCCAAAGCATGATCTCTGTCGGTTCGAACAATCCCTACATCTCTCAAATCGCCCAATGGCTGGTCGATCGCAGAAAGGCAGGACATTGGGCTTCCACTCAAGAGAATTTCCAAGTCTTCTACGCACTCAATGATTACTACAAAAATTATGAAGCCATTCACCCTATCAGTTTCAAACTCGATGTTTCGCTAGCCGATAAAAACCTCATGAAGACAACTTTTATGGAGCCTACACAAGGTATCGAGAAGGCTGAAATATCTTTAAGCCAATTCTATCCAGGCAGGACCGTTCCTTTAAAAATTTCAAAGGATGGACAAGGAACACTTTTTTATGAAACACGCATGACCTACGCACCTCAGAAACAGCTGTCCGCGCGTGACGAAGGTTTCTCTGTTTACAAAGAGATCACAACCCTGGATGGTTTACCACTTTCATCGATTAAGGCAGGTTCACTCGTCGTAGTTTCTCTTCAAATTATCGTGCCGAGAGAGAGCCTATATATTGTTGTGAACGATCCCCTTCCGGCCGGCTTGGAAGCCGTAAATTCGACATTTTTAACGGAGAGTGAAGAACAGCAGCGGAGAATATCTCAAATGGAGTCAGGAAGACAAGGACCCGGATGGTGGCGGGGTTTTAACCACATCGAGATTCATGATGACCGAATCCTGCTCTTTGCCGACTCATTGCTCCCTGGAATCTACACTCACCGTTATCTGGCAAGAGCTTTGACGCCGGGATTTTTCCAAGCTCCGGGTACCAAAATTGAAGAAATGTACTCGCCTGAGGTCTTCGGCCGAAGTTCAGAACTCACAATCGAAGTTAAAAAATAATTTCCATGAAGAAGAAAAAAAAGATCATTTTGAGCTCTCTTGCACTCTGCCTCCTTTTTATGTTTTCTCTTCATCTCCCTATTCCCAAACAAAAACTCAATCCTGCCCCCCATATCTCTTTGCGTATTTTGGATAGAGAAAATAATCTTCTGAGAGAGATTCTATCAGACGAGGGCGGACGATGCCGATGGGTGGGATCGGAAGAGATTTCTGAGGATCTTATTAAGGCCACAATTGCAGCTGAAGACAGGCGATTTTTCAGGCACCGGGGAATCAGCATTCCTGCCATTGCCAGAGCCGTTAGCCAAAACCTCAAGTCCGGACACATAGTTTCAGGAGCCTCGACAATCTCTCAGCAGCTCATCCGGAACATTTATCATTTCCGGCGAAATGTTTTTTCCAAATTGCATGAGGCCTGGCTGGCTCTGCGCCTGGAGAATACTCTTTCAAAAGAAGACATCCTTGTCCAATACTTGAATCGGATCAGCTACGGAAACCAGGCCTATGGCATCGAAGCTGCGGCCCAACTCTACTTCGATAAACCGGCAGAAAAAATAAGTCTAGCTGAATCGGCATTTCTCGCAGGGATTCCCCGCGCTCCAGCTGTTCTTAATCCCTATTCCGCATTTCATCTTGTTGTTCAGAGACAACGATTTATCCTACACCAAATGTCTACATTGGGATATGTTGATCTTCCAAAACTCAATCGAAGCTTGGAAGAACAGCTGCAGCTGATTCCGAACTCAATAAAGTTTAGAGCTCCCCATTTCTGCGATTTTATTCTTAGTCAGTTTTCTTCAGCCGAAAGACAGCAGTTGAGTGTCATCCGGTCAACCTGCGATTATTCTCTCCAGAATAAAGTTGAAATACTGGTCAAAAATCATGTCAACGCTTTAAAGGATAAGGGGATCACAAATGCTTCTGCGATTATTATAGATAATTTTTCCGGTGAAATTCTGAGTATGGTCGGCTCCAAAGATTTTTTCGCCAGCCAAAATGATGGCCAGGTCAACGGCGCTCTATCCCTTCGACAACCCGGCTCTGCACTTAAACCTTTTACATACGGCTTAGCTCTGGAAAGGGGCATGACGGCAGCAGAGATTATTGATGACAGGCCTGTTCAGTATTCAACACCGGAAGGAAAGTACAGCCCTAGAAATTACGACAAAAAATTCCATGGACCCATAAGATTAAGAACGGCACTGGCATGCTCATATAATGTTCCGGCTGTCCGTATTCTCGAAACTCTTGGCACCGACTCGCTGTACTTTCAGCTTAAAGACATGGGATTTAACAGCTTAAGTCAAGGGCCGGGTTATTATGGAATCGGCCTGACTTTAGGAAATGGAGAAGTGACCCTCCTCGAACTTGTCCAAGCCTACTCCGCATTGGCAAGAGCGGGAAATTGGTTGGAATCCACGGCTATTCGCCAGGTCTATGATTCCGAAAATATTCCCAAAATGACCCAAAAAACCAGAACGACAAGACGCGTATTTTCCCCTGAAGTCGCCTTTATTCTAACGCATATCCTATCAGATAAAGACGCACGCATTCCTTCTTTTGGGTACAATTCATCTCTAGCGCTCCCCTTTCCATGTGCTGTCAAAACCGGAACATCGAAAGATTTTAGAGATAATTGGACAATCGGGTATACCCCAAACTACACCGTTGGTGTTTGGGTTGGGAACTTCGATGGGAGCCCTATGTTTAGTGTTTCCGGGGTGACAGGATGCGGACCACTTTTTCGAGATATCATGCTGACACTGGAAAACAATAATCCAAACCATGAATTTGAAAAAATCGATGGGCTTATTGAAATCGACATTTGCCCGGAATCCGGAAAACTCGCCGACAAAAACTGTCCCGGCACCATGACAGAAATATTCATTGCAGGAACCGAACCAAAAATTAAATGCACCCATAGTCAACACGGGCAACCTTCACAATCATCAGAGTCCAAAGCCATTCAAGCGGGTTTCCCAACCACAGATTTAACCATTACATTTCCAAGGAACGGAGACATATTTAAGATTGATCCCATATTGAGGCGAATCTATCAGACTGTTCGGTTTATGGCTTCTGTTCCCAAAGAATTCCCTCTTGACCGGATGGAATGGTGGATAAACGGTAAGAAAAAATCAGAAACGGACACACAATCTCCATATTCCTGGAAACTTCAACCGGGATTGTATACAATTATTGTTCTTGTTAGAAGTGAAAACAGGGTGATAAAAAGCCGCCCTGTTTCCATTAGTGTATTGTAATTTTTATTTTAGGAAAAATACAATGAAAAGACGAGAAGTTCTACTGGCACTAGGAAGCTTGGCGCTTGCCGGCCCTAGCCTAATCTCATGTAAGAAAGGAACACAAACCATGAAAAAAGAAATCAAAACCGAAAATGCTCCCAAGGCTATTGGTCCCTACTCCCAGGCCATCGAGGCCAACGGATTCATCTTTGCCTCAGGGCAGATTCCTATCGATCCAATATCGGGCGAACTTTTGATGGGGACAATCGAAGAGCAAACCCGCCTGGCTTTGAATAATCTGAAAGCCGTTCTGGAAGCTGGAGGAAGTTCTTTCGACAAAGTTGTGAAATGCTCCGTTTTTCTTGAGGATATGGACGATTTCACGCGTATGAACGGCGTCTATGCAGAATTTTTCAATTCCCCTTACCCCGCACGTGCAGCCGTACAAGTGGCACGTCTCCCAAAGGACGTGAAGGTTGAAATCGAAGCCATTGCCATCAAATAGAGCTATTTTCAGTTCATGTCGATGAGTCATAAAATCCGAATCGGTGTTGATACGGGTGGGACGTTTACTGATTTTATTTTTTTTATCGACGGCCAACTCTCTGTTAAAAAAATCCCTTCCACTCCACATAATCCATCTCTTGCTATTTTGGCCGGAATTGAAGATTATTTAAAAAAATCACTCTCTGTTTTCATCATCCATGGCACAACCGTCGCCACCAACGCCCTTCTGGAAAGAAAAGGAGGTCGGATTTCACTCATCACGACAAAAGGTTTTGAAGATATACTTTTCATTGGCAGACAGAACCGCAACAACCTTTACAGCTTAGATGGAGAACAACGACAACCTCTCCTCCCTCGTCAGAGATGTTTTGGCATTGAAGAAAGAACAACGGCCGCGGGAAAGATAGAAAAATCGATTTCCACCGATGCTCTAGAAGAGATTCTTGATAAAATCATCAAAAAAAAAACTGAAGCCATCGCTGTCTGTCTCATCAACTCATATGCAAATGCCTCCAACGAACACATCATCAAGAAGGCTATTAAAAAACGAAATGTGCCGTTTTCCATTTCGAACGAGATACTCCCGGAACATCGGGAATACGAGAGGACCTCCATAACAGCGGTCAATGCCTACCTCATCCCTGTTCTCAGCCGCTATCTGTCCAATCTTGAAAAAAATCTCAATCACGCTAATCTGAAAATCATGCAGTCTAATGAAGGATATATCTCTCCATCTTTCGCTTCATCCGCACCTATTAGAACCTCCCTTTCAGGCCCTGCCGGAGGGGTTGTGGCTGCCTTTCATCTGGGAAAAGCAGCCGGGATACAAAATCTCATTACGTTTGATATGGGAGGAACGTCCTCAGATGTTTCTCTTTTAGATGGACAGATCCGCCGGACAAATGAAAGCTTCATCGGTGATTTTCCCATTCGGATGCCCATCATTGACATCCACTCCGTTGGAGCCGGAGGGGGCTCTATCGCTTACCTGGATCGTGGAGGATCTCTCAAAGTCGGCCCCCGGAGTGCAGGGGCTAAACCTGGTCCGGCCTGCTATGGATTTGGGGGAAATCCCACGGTTACAGATGCAAACCTAGTCCTTGGCAGACTTGTGCCGGATTTTTTTCTCGGAGGAAAGATGAATATTTACCCCGAGCAAAGCCGCCGGGCTGTCAAAAAAATAGCTGGCGCCATTGGGAAATCCATCGAGAATACGGCTGAGGGGATTATTGAAATTGCAAACGCAACTATGGAAAAAGCGATTCGTGTGATCTCTATTGAAAGAGGATTCGATCCGAGAAGTTTTAGCCTGTTTTCGTTCGGGGGAGCAGGAGGGATGCATGCCGTAGATGTGGCCTCTAATCTTAGCATGTCAAGAGTGATCGTGCCTAAAAATTCGGGTGTCCTCTCAGCCATGGGATTACTCCTGGCCGATGCCATAAAAGATTACTCAAAGTCCGTTTTAAAAATGAATGATGACATAACCGTA
>SDBS01004212.1_pt1 | contig 14098 bp, 11 predicted proteins | sample 2277091 | NCBI WGS metagenome assembly SDBS01 (sample SAMN10404972, study PRJNA504765) | marine sediment metagenome | isolation source: marine sediment core GS10_PC15, 163 cmbsf | place: Arctic Ocean: Southern Knipovich Ridge | collected 2010
TCTTCTTCTTTTTCTTGATCCTTTAACGCTGCAATTTCATCCTGACTATTGGTTAATTTCTCATCAATCTCACTTATCTTTTTCTCATCCTCTGCAATCACTTCTTTGTATTCTTCTTCCTCAAACTCACCCAATTCAAATCTTAGTTTCAGTTCCTCAGCTTTATCAGCACAGGATTCTCTTTCAGCTTTAAGGTTTTCTTCCTCCTCCTGCAATTCAGAAATCCTTTCATCCGCAAAAGACCCAAGACCCTTCAGTTTAGTATCTATCTCTTCGATCTTCTTCTCATAATCAGCTTTTACCTTTAAGTAAATGTTTTCCTTTACCTTTTCTTTCTTCTGTTCTAATTCCCTCATTTTTTCTTCAAGATCTTCTCTCTGTTTCGTTAACTCCTTGAAACCCTCTTTATTATTCTCCGACATTATTTCCTCCATTTAGATTAGATTGTATACAAGGTCTGTAAGGACCAGATTAACATCCCATCCTGTTTTCATCCTCACCTCTGCTCTGTACAGGAGGTTAAGCTTTTCCTTTATTTCATCTTCAGAAAAATACTCCACTTCTTTTTTTACAACAAAATCCTTTGCACCAAATTTTTGTGCAATATCATGGGTCGATAAATTTTTTCTCTTATAATAGACCATACGCCTTAGTCTTAAAAAAAAGTATCTCAGAACACCAAAAATCACATCAGGGACTACTCCCCATTCCAGAAGATAGTCAAGAATTGATATTGCCCTTTTCCGTTCTCTAGCCCCAATTGCATCATTAAGGTCAAATACATTCTTTACCATATTGGAAGTTAATACCTGAAGGACATCATCCCTTGTCAATGTCCGTTTCTCGCCAACGTAAGTAATTATTTTTTCAATTTCGCTTGCAAGAGATATCTGATTATCTCCAGAGAATTCTATTATAGCATGAACAGCATTTTGCTCTATTGAATAGCCTGTTTCTTTTAAATAATCGACAATCCACCTCTCAAGATAATACATTTTTAGTTTACTGAAACTTTTGCTACTTGTTTTATCACCTAGTTTTTCCCAGAAATCTTTCTTTTTCTTTGTCTTTTTCTTTATCTTAATAGATGGACTTGCTATTATAACGAGAATACTTGAGTTATTTGGAGATTCAAGTACGGACAGCAATTTATCTCTATCATCTTTTATGAGTTTCTCAACCTTATCAAGGATAACTAATCTTCTAAGTGAAGCCATGGGGGGTGTCATAATTGCTCGTATCACATCATTAATATCAAACTCACTCTCTATCGCATCAAATGTTTCAAGATCAAATGACTCAAATCCAGGACTCAGAACTTTCTTTTTAAGCGCTGAAATGAACTCCTTTATCTCATACTCATTCTCTCCTGAAAAGAAATAGGAATTAGACAGTTTTCCTTTTGAAATCTCTGTAGGAACTGTATCTCTTTTTATTTCCATCTTTTTTCTATTATTATTGTAACTCCTTAGTAATTCTCAATATGAATTTAACATATTTATTTTCAAAGTCAAGAAAAAAATTAGTATCATAAGGACCAGAGCTCAACAGGAAAGTACAAATGTTTCGATTCAATCTTGCTCTTTGATTTCTGGAGTTCTAGGTCTTCTCCGTAACCATTTTTTTTCTTGACTTTTCCGCGTCTTTAAAGTATCTTATTTAACATGTTAGATTTAAGATTTGTACGAGAGAACATTAATCAGGTAAAGGAAGCTATAAAAAACAAAAACGAGAATGTCGATATAGATAGACTCCTATCGTTGGATACCAGACATAGAAAATTACAGAAAGAGTTAGATTCCCTGAGGCACGAAAGAAACAAGGTCTCAAAAGAGATTGCCAAATCTAAACAAAAGGGGAAAGAAGAACTTGAGAAAATAAAAGAAATGAGAGAGGTCTCTCAACATATTAAAAGATTGGAAAAAGAAGGAAAGGAAATAAAGAAAACAATCTATGAGTTACTTATCTGGATTCCTAACATACCACATAGTTCAGTTCCAGTTGGGAAGGACTCTTCTTTCAACAAAATAATCAGAGAAACAAAACGGGATGAATTGAAATTTAAACCATTACCTCACTGGCAGCTTATTGAAATGCACAAACTTCTCGATTTTGGAAAGGCATCGAAGGTTGCTGGAACACATTTTCCTTGTTATACAGGTATTGGTGCACAGTTAGAAAGGGCATTGATAAATTTTATGATTGATACCCATATTCCAAACGGATACAAAGAGCTTTTCGTTCCCTTTCTTGTTAACAGAGAGGCTATGTTTGGAACAGGTCAACTCCCCAAATTAGAAGAAGACATGTATCTTATCGAAAAGGATGATATGTTCCTCAATCCAACCGCCGAGGTGCCAATAACCAACCTGCATAGGGATGAAATTATAAAAGAAGAAGACCTGCCCATAAAGTATGTTGGGTATACTGCAAGTTTTAGAAGGGAAGCAGGGTCCTACGGAAAAGATACAAAGGGACTCCAAAGAGTTCATCAATTTAACAAGGTTGAACTTGTGAAGATTGTAGATCCATCAATATCCTACGAAGAATTGGAAACACTGACAATGGATGCAGAGAAAATTCTCACACTCCTTGAGTTACCCTACAGGGTTACATTACTATCTACTGGTGACCTCTCTTTTGCTTCTGCAAAAACATATGACCTTGAGGTATGGTGTCCGGGTTCAGAAAAATACTTCGAGGTCTCATCATCAAGCAATTTCGGAGATTTCCAGGCAAGGAGATCAAATATTAGATTGAGAAAGGGGGGAGAACTGACCTATCCTCATACTCTTAACGCTTCAGGAATAGCAACCCCCAGAACCTTCATTGCACTAATTGAAAACTATCAAGAAGATGATGGGAGCATAAGAATCCCTTCTGTCCTGAGCCCTTACATGGGAGGTTTAGAAAGGATAGAATCCGGTACGAGATAATGACTAAATCTCAAATCCAAATGACGAAACCCAACACTTTTTCAAGCTTGTATGATGTATTGTTCTCAAAAGAGTCGGGTTAATTCCCGTCAAATTCCGACAACTTTAACTTTCTCATGACTAAAGGTCTTGTTCTTGATTCTATGCTTGGTCGACTTGCAAAATGGCTCCGGTTTATGGGAATTGATACTCTCTACGTAAAAGAAGGCGATACTGCAACAATACAGAATCTTGCACTAAGAACAGGAAGAATCATTGTTACAAAATCTCACAAACTTGAAGGAAGGGAAAAAATAGAAACAATAGTTATAGATTCGGAGAATTTGAAATGCCAGATTAAAGAATTAAGTGAAAGAATTGATATGAAATGTAATACAAAACTTTCAGGAAGATGCTCACTCTGCAATTCTCTCTTGATTGACATTAAGAAGGAAAATGTAAGAGAGAAAATACCATCTTATGTTTTCGATACCCAGGATAAATTTCTTGAGTGTCCAAACTGCAACAAAATTTACTGGCAGGGAACGCACTATAAAAATCTAAAGAAAAGAATAGACTCTATTTTAGCTTCCCTCGTACTTATCTCATTAGTTTTTACAGGTTGTGCAAAAAAGGTATTTTATAAGACAAATAGAATGGGTATTCCTATGGTAAGGGTTCTTATAGAACAAAACCAGAATGAAATATCTATCTTCCCCTCCGATATAACTGTAGTAAAAAGCCTGAAAAAGAATTTCAAAATCGAACCTTTTGATACGTTTAGAATCAGTGTTGGAGACAACTATGATTTCCCATTATCATTTGAGAGTAAGCATAACTCACCCATTTTTCTAAAGGGAATAGGATATCCCACCGAGATTATTGTATATCTCGATTCTAATTTGACTGCTATTAATTTTGTTGACATGGAAACTTACATAAAAGGTGTAGTCCCTCAAGAACTGGGTGTAAGGTCTTTCAGTGAAATTGAGGCAGTTAAGGCACAGTCAGTTGCTGCAAGAACTTACGCTTTCAATCACCTTAAATTAAGCAAGAAACCGCTTTTTGACCTTGTATCAACAGTCTATGATCAAGTATATAAAGGGATCCAAAACAGAAACCCTATTTCAGACAGCGCAGTCAATGAAACATTCGGAAAAATAATCACCTATCAAGGTTCACCGATAGAATCAAAGTATTCTTCAACCTGCGGAGGCATAACATCTTATGTAACTGATAACTGGGGAAGAGAAACAATACCTTATCTTAGAAGCATAATGGACAGTCCAAAATACTCTTCTAAGGATGAGGATAAGTTCTGCAGTATCTCACCTTTATATAAATGGCGCAAAAAATATCCAAGAGAAGAATTCTACAGTATGTTGAAAAACAATCTCGTGAGTGAAAATATTGTTTCAATTAAGGAACTGATAGGTAATATTAAAACTATCTGTTTAGAAAGAAATTCTCGATCCAAAAGGGTTACAACACTAAAAATTAAAACTAACACTGACGAATTTATCCTTAGAGGACTTGATATACGTAAGGTCCTGAAAGATGGCAACAAAATCCTCTGGAGTAACTATTTTTATATAGAGCAGAGTGAAGATTCAATCATCATAGACGGAAAAGGTGCAGGACATGGCTGTGGAATGTGTCAATGGGGTGCAATAGGAATGGCAAGAAGGGGATACCACTATGATGAAATACTAAAACATTACTATCGAGGAACAAATGTCAAAAAGATATACTAAGGTACACCACCCTGGTTGCACCTGGAGTAGAAATCCTTTTCCCTACTTCTTTCTACTTGCATGTTTGTTGCTTATCCTCCATTGTGGACCCAAGAGACCTGCAATAGAGAAAGAAGAAGAAGGGCTTATCATAGGAAAAATCGATTTTATAGGTACAAAATCTCTCAATCCAAAACAACTTAAGAAAGCTATGAAAATATTGAAAGAGGGAGATTTTTATAATGAATATAAGATAAAGGTCGGTCTCGAAAATGTTATATATTTTTATAGAAGTAAGGGATTCTCTCAAGCCAAGGTTATCTCAAAGAAAGGGAAATTCTATCCAGAAAAAAATCTTATTTCCCTCTCTTTCACAATTGACGAAGGACAAAGGACTATTATCAAATCTGTTGCGTTCATAGGTAATAAAGTAATAGATGAGAAAAAACTCTCAAAAGCAATTATTATACATGAGGGAGAGCCATATGACTACCTGGAAATCTTTACATCAAGGTATAACATTACCTCTCTTTATGCACAACACGGATACATCTATACTGATGTAATTGCTTCACCGGAAGACAGCTGTTTTAAGAATCGTGATTTAGTATTCTATATCGATGAAGGAAAGAGGGTCTCTGTCAAAGATATTAAGATTGAAGGTAATAAGGCTGTAAGAAGAAAAATAATAGAAAGGGAATTACTACTGAAAGCCGGGGATGTTTATTCACCACAAAAGGTTAATGTATCCCAACAGAAGATATATGCAACTGGTCTTTTTGATGACGTAAAATTCGAAATAGAAGGTATCAAAGAAAAAAAAGAAAAGGTTGTCGTTATTTTCAAAGTAATAGAAGGAAAAACAAAGTGGATTGCTTTAGGTTCAGCATTTCAAACACCAGATAGAATTACTTTGAATATTGGATGGGGGAACCAAAATCTCCTTAATAACAATCAAAGGATAATTCTGAATTACTCATACACATTTAATTTTAAGAAAGAGGAATGGGGTAATTTAGATATAAATTATACAGAACCTTATCTTCTCAGTACCGCGCTAAGATTTAGCCTTCATCTCTTCAACGAAAGGGAAGTAATCCTTGTAACCGAAAATGGCAGCAGTTCTACCTATTTCAGCAACATTTATGGATTAAACAGCAGTATTGCTCATTCTGTTAATTTAAATACTGAAATAACAACTGAATTAAAATTTAAGAAAGCCATTATAAATATCATTGGTGACTACAAACCAGAGGAAAACATTGTAACAAACTCCATTCTGTTTGGCTACTCAAGGGATACGAGAGATAATATCTTTAATCCCAGGAAAGGACTTCATTCCCTAACATCAATAGAGTTTGCTGGTCTCATCCTTAAGGGAGGTAACCACTTTGTAAGGTGTATTGAAGATATTAGTCTCTATAAAAGAATTTTCAAACGCTATGTTATTGCAACCAATCTTAAGGTCGGATACACTATACCTTTGAAGGGTTACGCTGGTGATTCGATTTCGGTGGACGAAAGGTTTGAGCTTGGAGGATCAAGTTCTCTCAGAGGCTATGCGGAAAGTTCCATTGGTGCCCCGGATATACGAGGGAAACGTAGCGGTATATATATAATAAACGGTGGTGAAGAAATCAGATTCCCTTTGTATAAGATGCTTGGTGGAGCGGTTTTCTTTGACTGGGGAGGACTGTGGTTAAACAAAGAGGATATTAAGATAAACGAGATAAAGGTTGGAATAGGTTTTGGGATACGGTACAATACAGTCATTGGACCAATAAGATTAGATTATGGTTACAGATTGACCGATAGAACCAAGAAATACAAAGGTAATGTATACTTTGCTATAGGTAATGCATTCTAAGATGAACAGAAGAAAGATACTTTGGCCAATATTCTCTTTTATAATCTTACTCTCAATATTACTCACGCTTGTCTCTTTTCTTGCAACCAAGAGCACTTTTTTAGAAAATAAGGTCGAGCAAACCTTCAAAAATATCCTTGAGTCAAATTTTGATGTACAGGTAGAAGTTTCTAAGACGGAAGGGAATATTCTAACTGGATATACATTTTATGGTATAGCGCTCTTCGTTGACGACTCTATCAAAATAGGCGCTTCTGAATCTATCTCTATCGAATTTAACCCTTTTGCCTTACTCAAGAGACAGAAAATAATTGAGAGAATTTTAATCAATAGACCATCCTTTGATTTCACGAAAACACCCCCCCAGAAACTAATAAAGAAAAAGGAGAAGGTTGAAGAAGAAAAAAAGGAGGACGTGAAACCACAAGGAATTGCAATCAAGAATGTATCCATCATAAGGGGAAACATCACTCTAAATTACAGAGAAAGAACTTATGAACTAAAGAATATCAATGTAGATGGTTCAATATATCTTTCATCATTAAAAAATAGAATAATACTCAGAAAGTGTAATGTAAGTCTTCCTTCTGTTACAAATATAAAATCCTTCACTGGTACAATAATCTTTAAAGATGGTTGCATCTCTCTTCTTGACTGCTCCCTGAAAACCAAAAATTCCTTACTATCTTTCAACGGCAATCTCTTTGATGAACACAAAGGACTATCAATAGATATTAAACTCATCTCACTTGATGAACTATCAAAGCTTATCCTGAACAAGGAGGAACTCTTCCAGGGAAAGTTAAAAGGTAGAATACACATCAGAGGAAAAGGGAAGAATCTTGAAGCGTATGGTAACCTTTCAGTCTCAAGACTTTTCTATAAAGAACCCCTTGGAGATATTTCCTGTAATTTGTCACTTGAGCTGAATAAACTAAACATTAAAAACCTCCTATGGAAAGCTCCTCAGGGTAATATCTCAATGAGGGGAACCTATAATCTGGAAGATCAGAGTTTTTCTTTTAAGACAGATGCACACGAATTAACTCTGGACAATACTATTTCTAAGCTATTAAACAAAAGCTGGCACGGAAGATTCTCTGGAGAAATATCTGTAAATGGAAGGAATATTGATGATCCTGTTAGAAGAGAAATAGAAATAAAAGCTCAGATTTCAAACAGTTTTGTCAACAATCTTAGTATAGATTCAGTTAACATTGACCTATTGTATTGTAATAGAACGATCAACCTCAGGAAAATGGAGATATATAGGCAGGAAAATTGGATAAATATCAGAGGAACATTTGGAAAAAATAGGAAACTCTATGTGAAATCTAACAATTTTTACATAACCCCTCTTCTTGAGCTCATTGGAATAAACGATATAAGGGGTCATCTTACCATGCAAGGTAGTTATGAAGAAAAAGAAGGTCAACATATAATCCAGGCGACGATAGACTGCAACAAACCTGGTTTCAAGAATATCCAGGCCAACCACCTAAGCGCAATGGTAAATTTCAATATCCCGGACAAAAACTCGCATCTCATCATAAAAGATATTGATTTCTTCAATACCCATCTGGAGAGTTTGACCACCTCAATTATATCCGATACAATTGTCAGGAGTTTCTCTCTCCTTGCAGAGGGGAAAGATTTATACCTGAATTCCATGGTCAGTGTAGAAACAAAGAATGGGAATCTCTTCTTCATTGTTGATACTATAGATCTAAGATATAAAAATGCAGAGATAAGAAACAAAGAGAAACTGGAGATCGAAATAGCAAAAGATGTTATAAGGTTGGAAGACGGTCTTCTATTCTTAACGGAAATACCAATACTAATTTCTCTTGAAATAAACAAAAGCCTTAATTATATAATAAATATGAGTAGTGATAATCTTGATCTCAGAATAATTGCTGGACTATTACAACTTGATAAAGATATGGGTGGAACACTTGGTTTTGAGATCTCAGGACAGGGGTCACTCAAAAACCCAAAAATAGATCTTAATATTATTGCAAATAATGTATTTCTCGAAGAAATGCACGCTGATAAAATATCAGGTTCTCTTAGCTACCTGAACGATGAAATTCATATAAAATCATTAACCATTGAAAAGCGTGGCGAGATATCTGAAGTAAAAGCTATTATTCCTTTAACAATTCTTAGAAAGGAAAAGGATAGAACTCGAAGGATTGAATTTCATATTACAGCAAATGATCTGGGTGGTTGGATATTTTATCCCTTTAACAGGTTCTGCTACTATGAAGGAGGAAAGGTCTATGGTACAGTAAGAGGAACGGGAACGGTTGGAAAACTTGACATAACCGGGGATTTAAGAATTTATTCAACAAACCTCTACATTCCTTTCCTTGGGATAAGACTAAGAAATACTGAAGGTCTCCTTCAACTCTCGAAAGAAGAGGTAACTATAAAGAAAGTAAAAGGTAGTGTAGGAGATGGTTTCCTGCAGATGAATGGAAAACTCAATCTTCATGGTGTTAAACCTGAATCCATTGATTTGTCAATTTCAGGTAACCATATACCCTTTACGGGATTCAAGGACATTTATCTGATTGTTAATCCTGAGATAGAACTGAAAGGTCCCTTTTCCAAACTCCACCTTTCAGGTTCGATAAATATTGAAAAAGGTGAAATAACAATACCCTTCAGAAGAGAACAGCAAAAAGGAATTAGAAGTGGAAACATATCCTACGACCTGGAAATAACAGCTGAAGAAGGAAATATATGGTTGAAGAACGAAGATGCAGATGTGGAACTTAAGGGAAACATATTTGTCAAGGGAGTTGGAAATACCCCGCAACTCTCTGGTTTTTTCGAGACTAAGAGGGGTTTCATATTTTATCTCGACAAAACATTCACTATTGAAAAAGGACTGTTCAGATTTACAAATTCCCCTGAACTGAATCCCGAAATTGATCTTAAAGCGCAAACGAAGGTCCACTATAAGGATACAACAGCAATCGTCTATTTGAATATTGGTGGGACAATGCAACAACCACAGTTCATGCTCACCTCCTCGAATCCTTCTTTAACAGAAGAAAACATAATTCTTCTCTTAAGCTTCGGTGTAACATCACTTGAGGACATAACATCACTTGCTAATGTCAGTGCTCTTCCAAATATAGCAACAGGTTACTGGATAAGACAGACACTACTCCGCGAATTTCAATCCACCCTCGGCATTGACGCGATAGATCTGGAGACAAGATTTCTCGGAACACAAAAAACAGCAAAACTTACAGTTGGAAAATATATCTCAAAGGATCTCTATCTGGGTGTAACCCATGACATCTTCGCCACCTCCAAGGACGAGTTTGAGATCGAATACAAACTCCTGAGAGGAAGTTATATCATCGGTGAAAGAAATGATGAAGGGAGGTACAGTCTTGGCGTAAGATTTAAATTCAAATATTAAGAAGATATTATAAGGGCAATAGATGTCTTCTGATTACATAGGTTAATAATTGGATTACATATACATACAATAACCATTACAATGGAGGTTAACATGTCTATTCTGCTGGATGAAGTAAAGCAAGAAGTAAAAAAGAAGTTTGATAAAGAGCTTAAGAATCCTGTCAAACTCATCTATTTTACAGAGAAGTTAGAATGTCAGTTCTGTAAGGAAACTCATCAACTCCTCGATGAAATCGTTACTCTATCGGATAAGATCTCTCTTGATGTTTTTAACTTTGCAATTGACAAGGAAGAAGTAGATAAGTACAAGATAGATAAGATACCTGCAATTGTAATTATGAATGAAAAGGACTACGGTATCCGTCTTTTCGGACTACCTGCAGGGTACGAATTCAGTTCGCTCATTGAAGGTATTACTCTTGTATCTACAGGAAAAACGGGGTTAAATGAAAAAAGCATTGAGAGAATTGCAACACTCACAAACCCTGTTCATATACAGGTTTTTGTAACAAACACCTGACCACACTGCCCTGCTGCTGTGCAGTTTGCACATAAACTCGCATTCTTGAGTGATAAAATAAATGCTGACGCTATTAGTGCATCAGAATTCGTTCCACTCGCTCAAAAGTACAACGTATACGGAGTGCCAAAAGTCGTTATAAATGAAAAGATCACATTCGAGGGTTCGTTACCTGAAGAATCTTTTGTAGAACAGGCAATTTCTGCTAACAAATTATAAAGAAGATTTAAAGTAGTCAGAGAGAATCTTTCTATGATCAAATGCAATGTCTTCGGGTAAGGTATCGCTGGTAAACAAACCTATCTCCTTAGCATCATCTTGTGCCTTTGGTTCTCCAACACCTATAGCAGTGAAAACAACTGATACCGTATGACCTCGAGGGTCCCTCAATGGATCTGAATAGACATGAAATTGCTGTAAGTTCTCAAGGTTGAGATTCGTCTCTTCCTTCATCTCCCTTATTACAGCATCCTCAACAGTCTCACCTTCATCAACAAAACCACCTGGGAGTGCCCATCCATAAGGAGGGTTCTTTCTCTCTATCAGAACAATCTTATTATTAATATCTATAATACAATCAACCGTCAATCTAATCATAAAAACAGGGGTCAGGTCTCAACATTTAACATAAGCTCTTTTCTAATCCTTTTAATATCATGTCTCTCATACTCAAAGCATAGTGATCATTCTTAATTCTCTTTTCATATCTTTTTGCAGCTAAAGAAACAGCAGCATAATCCATATTGAACAACTCTCCTATCTGCTTCAAAGATAGGTCAGAGAATCTTTTGAGTAAATACAGTGCTAACTGTCGTAAGACATTACCTCTTCTTTTTCTAAAAATCTCTTTCTTCTCTATATCAAATACTTCTACGATTTTGTTGATTATTTCCGCTGCTGCAAACACCTCTGCGAATTTTGTTTCTCTGATTTCCCTTTTTGGACCAATCGACCTTATTCTCCTTTCTATATCTTCTATGAATACTGTGCTGCCCAGAGCAATTCCTTTATGTGAATCCTCTAAAGGGTTCCTCATTTCGATGTTTTCATATACATATCTTATGTATCTCTTTTGTGCATTGCTTAAATCATTATTAAATCTACTCAGTATAAAGGAAATATCAAGTCTCTCAATAATGGATTTCCCTTTCCCGATATAGTCTAAGTAACTATTCCATTTATACTCTTCAAGATTCCTAACCTTTCCTGCCCTGATTGGGTTAAGATGAACATAGGTTGTTACCACGAAAGCGTAATTATCTTCATCAACAAGGATTGACTTGTACCTTCCTTGAAATACCACTCCTACAATAGCGTGTTTTGCCTTGAACCAGTTAGAATAAGAGGTGTTAAGATAGTGCATCCCCTCTGATATGTTAGGTTGCGGAGTCTTTACTACAAGGTGATAATGATTATCCATAAGACAATAAGCATAACAAATAAGCGAGTATTTGCCAAATGTTTCATTCATCTTATCAAGAAATACATTTCTATCTCTGTTAGAATAAAATATATTCTCTTTTCTATTACCTCTTGCAGTTATGTGATAAACAGCGTTCTCAAAAGATAATCTTAATGGTCTTGCCATAGTTATTTTTATGTTAAATGTTGAGACCTGACCCCTAGAATTTCCACCTAAAAGCAGCATAAATAGTATTTTCAGCTTCTTTTCTCTCAAGTGGATTATGTCCAGGTTTTGTTTCCTTATTAACGTAAGCAATCTCTATCTTGAATGGTTGATAGGGTACAGCAATTCCCACACCCAAAGTAATGCTCCGACTGTTAGACTCATCATCATCAACGCCTTTATCGGGGTCATCCTTTGCGAATACATATCCTGTGCGTAAAGTTACAATTGAAAGATGTATCTCGCCACCGAAACGTATATCCCATTGGTTTGTCTTATAAAGGTTATACTGTATCCCAGGTGTTAGAAACGGTGTTGCATAGCTGACACCTATTCCAAAAAAAGACCAACCTGAAGAAGAAACATCGTAAACAAGACCGCTTATACTATTGTAAACCATGTGCGTCCTTTTGTAATTAAGACTTGCTCCTACTTTCAAAGGAAACAGTATGGAAGAAAAGAGCAAACGTGTATCAAAATCAAGATCGCTTACACTCATCTCGTGCGTATCCCAATCGAGTTTACCATTTAGATAATTGATTCTTGTTCCAATTTTAAGCAGTCCTGGAACTCTAACAATACACTGAACCCCTCCAGAAAATGCTTTCCCTTTGCCTGAACTCTCATAATCTGCACCAATTTGTTTAGTTTTCGGAATTGCAATTCCTCCACTTATCCCTATATTTAGCATTGGAGACAATCGTGTTGCCAATCCTCCTTTAATATCAACTAACATCTCGTAATATTTGATATCATATGGATCCCATGTCAATACAAGGTTAGAATATCCTCCGGATAACCCTGCAGCATACTTCCCAAAATCTCTCGAAACAATGATACCTCCTATGGGCATTGATTGATTATATTCCGAAATTTCAAACTTAGTTTTTCTACAAGAGTAAGCTCCAGCTCCAGAGAATGCATATCCTTCCGACATTCTATATGTGCAAACAGCTCCTACCGGGATGTTCTCCAGAGATGTAGTATTATATCTCAGAAGTATAATGTCCGTAGGAATATTATCACCCCAATATGTTATTTTAGGGTCTCTTGGTCCGTTCAAATCTGAGTTCCTTATTGCCCCATACGTGACATAAGTCTCAATAGATGAACCCATGTCATCTCCGTAGAGACCCGCGACATTTCCGCCATAGTCAAAGAGGTTAATCCTGTTCGATTCATCCTCAACAATTAGGTCGAGTGATCCCATACCAATAATCCGTAGAGGAGTGGCATCAAGGCTTAATAAAAGTACAAAAAATGTAAAAAGAGAACAACCAACGCTTTTCATTAATCCTCCTCTTCTTCTCGTCTCCCCTCTTCTATCATCTTTTGAATCTCCTCTTTCTCTTGATGCTCTGGATTCAACATTAGAGCCTTCTCAAGTACAGGAACTGCCTCCGTTTTCCTTCCAGCATAGAAGTATGTTGCTCCAAGATTTATGTATGCAGTCCAGAATGTACTGTCACACTCAATTGACTTCTTAAATGCATCAATCTCTAATTCCTTAAGAGAAACGTCTCCAACTACATTGTACTTGAATCTGTAAGCCATACCTAAGAGATTGTACCCGACAGCAGATTTTGGTGAAAGAGCAATACCCTCCTTGTACTTTGCTATTGCCTCATCATGCTTCTGCTGATAAAAGAGTTTCTCACCCTCTTCAAAAAAAGCGGTACTTGATTTTTCTCCCTGGCAGGATACAAGAAGAAAGGCAACAATAATTAAGGAAATCAACTTTTTCATAAAACCTCCTGGTATAATATTCATTATACCTGATTACATAGATTTTAGAATACGATTACACAGATTAAAAAGACAATCTTTTTATCTGACAACTCTTGTTGCCAAAATTGACTAACAAACCAACCTTTAGAGATGATGCCTTTAAATAAGAAAGCACCTGATATTTAAAAACATCCAGCATATTGCCAGTTGCTGCCTTAATTTCAACAATAATTTTATCCTCAATAACTAAATCCACAATGAAATTCC
>SDBS01004213.1_pt1 | contig 14098 bp, 12 predicted proteins | sample 2277091 | NCBI WGS metagenome assembly SDBS01 (sample SAMN10404972, study PRJNA504765) | marine sediment metagenome | isolation source: marine sediment core GS10_PC15, 163 cmbsf | place: Arctic Ocean: Southern Knipovich Ridge | collected 2010
CCCGATTGGGCGCTCGGCCGGGTCGAAAGCGATTTTATTTTGTTGGGGCATCGAACCGCGCACCAGGCCATCCGAGGAAAGAAACTCGGAGAAGACCAAGCCCGCGCCATAGCGGCGACAAAGGCGCCGAAATGGCCCATCGGTCACCCCCGCCATCGGCGCCAGGCAAACGGGATTGCTTATGGTCAAGTTTCCTATTTGCATACCGAAAATATATCTAAGGGCCGCCTGTTTGGCAACCGGGGCGCCCGCAGTTAAAATACGCTTCGTTTGACTAAATGCTTGGCGGAGGTTGGCATGCCTGAACTGATTGTCAAATTTGAGGATAAGGTCATCGAACGAATCGTGACCGAAAAGAGCCGGATTACCATCGGCCGAACCTCGGATAACGACGTCATCCTGGATAACCGGGGCATCTCCAGAAAACACGCTGAAATCGAACTGGCCGGCAATACCGCAGTCCTGATTGACAATGAATCACTCAACGGGACATTCATCAACGATCGCCGAACCGAGGAGGAAATCCTCAAGGACAACGACGTCATCACCATCGGGAAATTCAACTTGGTCTTACATGACCAGGTCTCACACGAGACCAAGCTTTCCGATCTGGACGGGACGATGGTCTTGCAGACTAAAAAGCAGCAAGAACGTGTCCGACAGGACCAGGCCGACCGCCATCGTGTGCAGAAAGCCGGCGGCGGTCCGGTACTGGAAGCCATGCAAAACTCATTAATTGATGAATATCGAATCGGCCCTGGCGTGGTCACCTTTGGTAAAGCCTCCTGGGTCAACATCCGCGTGAAGGGCTGGTTCGTATCCGAACTGCAGGCCAAGATAACCCCAACGGATGGGGAATACATTCTGATCAACACCGGCCGAAAAAGCAAGACCATGGTCAACGGAGAGCCGGTCATTCAACACCAGTTAAAAAACGGAGATTTAATCAAGGTCGGGAAAACTGTTTTCCGCTTCATTGCCGGACTTCACCCATGAATTGGGCATTTTTTGCCGACGTCCACGGCAACCTGGAAGCGTTGGAGGAAGTAGTTGGAGATTTCTCCCGCCAGGGAGTGACGCGTTCGTTTTTTATCGGAGACGCAGTCGGCTACGGCCCCTCGCCCAATGAATGTCTCAAAATCATCACTGAATTGACCGAGGTGCGGCTGTTGGGAAACCATGATGAGGCCGCCCTGGAAAATTCAGTACCTAATGAATTCAATAAACATGCGCGGACGGCCATCTTTTGGACCAGGGAAAATCTTACCACGGAATCTCGCACCATGCTTCAATCGTTCACCATAACCGAGACCATCGATGAATTCCGGCTGGTCCACGCTTCGCCGGCCGAACCCCGGCGCTGGGATTACATTCTCAACCCGGTCGACGCAGCCGCCGCATTCCGGAACTTCACTGAATCGGCATGTTTCATCGGGCATACGCACCAGCCAGGGATTTTCCAAAAAACGAAGCGGCCCCACCTCAAGGGAACACCAGCCGAGGACCTGGTGCTCGATCCCCAGACACGTTATTTAATCAATGTCGGTTCAGTGGGACAACCCCGTGACGGGGACTCGCGCGCCTGTTATGTGTTGTACGATCCCGATACCCGGCACTTGAAATACCGCCGCGTTCCGTATGATTTTACCATTACCCAGGAAAAAATGCGGGCGGCCGGGCGGCCGGAATTTCTGGTGGCCCGTCTGAAAATAGGGCGCTAATAATTGATGGAGAATCGCAGGATGGAGTTTCCCGCACTAAAACTCCCTTTCAAAACCCGGAGCAATAAGGGGTTAACACGCTCTTTGCCGTTTCTTTTGTATATTGTCGTTACCCTATTTGTTATTGCGCTTTATCTCGATCGGCAAGACTGGCTGGAAAGCCTGGAATTGAAAATCCAGGACAAGATGATTCAACTGGGACGGCAAAAAGGCACCCCAAGCCGCACGATCATCATCTCAATCGACAATTCGGCTGTCGACAAGATTGGCGAATGGCCTTGGGACGCCGAACGTGTCGCGTACCTCATTGGGATGCTCGCGGAATACAAACCCGCGGCGATCGGGCTGGATTTCGAGCTCCCGGTATATGGGGAAATCGATTGGGAGGGAAACGAATTTCTGGCCAAAATAATAGCGCAGACCGGGAACACGGTGGTGCCCCTGGATTTCCATATCGCAGAGAAACCCGTGTCGGGGGCCCGGACGCCGTCCGGAATCCTGAAAGGTACGTATATCATTGGCGACAAGGAACGGGGCTTACTTGATCATCCTCCGCTGTTGGCCGACTATGTGCGTGCTCCCTCAAAGGCGGTGGCGAACGCCTCCTGGAATCTCGGGCATATCAACTCCGTCCCCGATGCCGACGGGATAGTCCGGTCCGACCCACTCATCGTCAAATACGCCGGTGAGTACTACCCATCAATAGCCGTCCAACTGGTCCGCGCGGCGCTGAACATCCATCGCCCGCGAATGAAAATCGAACCCGGCCGGGCCGTACAAATCGGGCATTTGCGCCTCCCCACCGATGACCGCGGACGAATGCTTATTGAATACTGGGGTGGATCGCGGACTTTCCCGACGATTTCAGCCGGTCGCATCCTGGAGGGTAAGGCAAACCTTGAACTGATCAAAGACAAGGTTGTCATTGTCGGGGTGACCGCAGACGGATATGTCGGCACATCACGCACCCCGGCTTCACCTGCCATGCACCGCTCGGAGCGTATTGCCAATGCGATTGAATGTATACTACACCAGCGATTTATCTCACCGGTAAACCTCGCCATGCTTCTGGAGCTGGCGATCCTGGCGGCCATCGGGCTGTTTTGTGGGGTAGTTCTCCCGCGAATCACGCTACAGTATCGCCTCGTCGTCCTGGCGATTTTCCTGTTTATTATTATCAATTTGAATTATGTGCTTTATTCTTCGTTTCATTTAGTGACCAAGACATTATATCCATCGCTTGAGGTGTTGTTGTTCCTGTTGCTGTCACCCGTCGTCAAAATGCGCGAAACGGAAGTTGACAAATTGAATGAGCGGCCGGCGGCCGTGAAACGGCCACGCCGCCGAAAATGCATTACGCCAAAAGTCAATACAATCGGTAAACCGGGCGTCAGCGATGCGGTCAAAGCCACTGCCCGGCCAAAAATACGCGGCGCGATAACCAAAGAAGAGTTGGCCGAAACGCAGGTGATCTCCGATGAAATGTTGGCGACGGCCCGGAAGATGACCGGTGAGAATGCTGCTGCTCCCCATGCGACGGCACCCGATCAAACTCCAGGACCGCCGGTGAACCCACCCGCCGCCGTCACCACGCCCGCCGATATACCCGAGCGACTGGGCCGTTATGAAGTCATCGAAATTGTCGGTCAGGGGGCAATGGGGACGGTTTATCGCGGCAAAGACCCGGCCATCGACCGCACCGTCGCCCTAAAGACGATCCGTTTCGGTTCACATACGGGTGATGAAGCGGCCGAGGAACTGCGCGAACGCTTCTTTCGCGAGGCCCGCGCCGCCGGCAAGCTTTCTCACCCGAACATCGTTACGATCTACGACGTCGGAGGTGAGGGCGACCTGCAGTATATCGCCATGGAATTTATTGCCGGGTATACCCTCGAGGAGGTCGTTAAAAAGAAGCGGGCGTTAAACTACAAGATCCTGGCCAAGATCGTCATGCAGGTCTGCGGCGCGCTGGATTATGCGCATAAGCAGGGTATCGTTCACCGGGACATCAAGCCGGCCAATATAATGGTCCAGGATAACTTTGAGATCAAGGTGGCCGACTTCGGCATTGCCCGGTTCGAACAACCAAACGCCACGATGACCCAGGCCGGGATCGCCCTGGGCACCCCCAATTACATCTCACCCGAGCAACTGCGCGGCGAGAAAGTCGACTTGCGCTCCGATATCTTCAGTCTCGGCGTGGTCATCTATGAGTTGACCACCCATCAAAAACCGTTCGCCGGTGAGAATATCAGCCAGTTGATCTACAACATCCTGAACACCGAGCCGACTAAACCAACGGAGATCGACCAAGACATTCCGGGGATTTTTGAGTTGGTCACCCTGCGGTGTCTGGCCAAGGACCCCTATCAGCGCTATCAAAGTGCCGGTGAAATCGCCGCCGACCTGGTTGATTTTGTGTCGAGTCTCCAGACAAAATCATATACCGCCTGAGTTAGTGGGCATTCACCAAAGTAAACAAGATCTTAATCTACAGACCGAGTCACAGCGCAAGCAAAAAAGCTCCCGCCAACGCGGGAGCTTTTTCATACATCACTCTCCCTGTTTAATGAGTTTAAGACTTCCGATCGATGATTCGAAATGTTTGATATATCGGGGATATATTATCCGTGGGGCAAAATACATCAACTCCAGTGCGTCTCCCGATTCCGATAGACACAACAAGTGGAACTGGACATTCATACTATCGGTAACCAGATAATTTTTCACAAAAACATCCCGGACCCAGTATTCACCCTCACGTACATCATAACCACCGGAAACGTCCCGCAGAGAGTTACCGTAGCGCGTAAAATATCCGCCGGTATCGGCGGTGAGGTTCAACGTATCGATAACTGAGACCACCAACCCCGCGGGGTGGACCGAATCAAGAAAACAGCCGACCATTGACCAACCGGCGTCGGGGCCCATGGTGGTCTGCAATTTTGCCTGAAGTATGGCAAATACTGAATCGCTTGCCGGCGTGAAGCCCCGAGGCGGATTCAATTGTTTACCGGCCCGGGGCACGGTAAAATCCGGCCCCAGGAGTGAATCAACAACCACAAAACCCATTTGATCCGCGGAATCGGAATCACCACCGCCGCAACCGGTGGATATAATTAAAAAACCAACGCCAATTAACGCGCACAGAGCCCTTTGAATTTCCGCTCGCATAAAGCCCAACAAACCGTAGCGGCGATTGGAGGTCAACAAGATTTTTACTGTATTTTGGACAACGGCAAACCCCGTTACGACATACATGCACCGCCTCTCCGATGAAGTTGTATTCCGTGGCGTGGTAGGTTACTCGCCCAAGCGCAGTCGCAGCATGGCCTCGCCATCTTCATATTCGCCGGTCAGCACGAACCCCAGCTTTTCGTAAAAAGCCCGCGGTCCCCCTTCGGCCTGGTGCACGCTGGTCAGCAGTTCGGTGGCGTTGGGCCGGGTTTTGACATGTTCAACCAACAACTCGATAGCCCGGCGACCGAAGCCGAGGCGTTGATAGCGGGCATCAATCATAAAACGCCAGAGGTAGTATTCCGGTTTCTTCGGTTGATCTTCGAGCATGAGAAACCCGACGGGCGTATCGTCGGCATAGATGGCACGAAACCAAGCAAACTTGGAGAAATAAGCTTGCGCGATGGAGACCGCATTGGGCGCGACAAATTGCTGCTGATCATCCCGTACCGCAAGATTGCAGATCGCGCGGACGGTGTCGGCGGTGATTTCGGGGAGGATTACCTTGCTTTGGGGTGTGGAAATGTCCATAAATTCAATATAATGGCTTTTAATGACTCACCGCAAGCGGTGAGGTACCAGGTAATCCTTGTGTACCCGGCGTTGTCTCCTGCTCGGACAGATGATAAGACTTATCACCCGAAGGTCGCCGGTTCAAATCCGCCTGCCGCGGCCACGGTCAAAGAGGCGGGTGTGCGCATGGTGACCTCCGGGCCGGGGTGCAGGATTCGGCCAAATGGGCCTAATCCACAACGACGAGGTGACAATCACGGCCGGTGGGGGCGCATAACTGAGAATTCCCGTGGACTTTTGACAAATTCTTGTCGCGATTTGGCAATCATGGCGGAATCGTTACCCGCCGGGTAAAAATCAGTGGCTAATACATCCGGCGGGGAAGCGGTGTCGGTCAAAAGTATACGGCAACAATACAAGTGGCTGCCATTTAGGGTGTTACGATGGCCACGGGCGGCACTCCGTTACGCCGCGACTTTCTGAATGATCGAGAACTATATCTGTTTTCCGGAAATGAAAGGATGTCGTTATCGGTCGGAAAACCCATAAAAACAGGATTCCGCCCCTTGTCGACGACAAGTTGGATTACCGAGCCATTATTCAGACAATGTGCCTCTTGACTTTGCGTTGTAAATCCCCATATCCTTGGGGGGATATATGGGTTTTAAGATAATGGCCCGGGGTTATGGCAAGGTGATGATTAAGCTCGCATTTACGGGGAATCCATGAAAACAAATGTGATCAGCGCTGAAGAACGCGAAAAGGCATTTACTTCAGCTAGAAAACCGGAGATAAACGCCAGACAAAAACTCGATGTTCGCTATCATGTTGAGGACTATGATGTCAACGATCGGCCACGCCAGTTCTTGCAGGCATTTGCCGCAATATTAAAACATTCCAATTACCGGCTGGCCCTGGATCACTATATCCGAACGAGTGCCAAATGTTCGCGCTGCGCCACAACCTGCCAGGTATTTCAGGCGACCGGCGACCTTAAAGATATCCCGTGCTATCGGACGGAGTTATTACTAAGCATATACCGCCGTCATTTCACCATGGGTGGTATGCTGCGGGGACGGATTGCCGGGACCGGTCATTTGACTGATGAGAAGATCGAGGAAATGGCCGAGAGTTTCTGGAATTGCACGGCCTGTCGTCGGTGTTCGTTGGAATGTCCCTCAGGTATCGACCACGGGCTGATTACTCATCTGGGGCGGTATATCCTCAGTGAAATTGGCATCGCTCCCCGGGCCCTGGTGGTCAGTACCCGCGAGCAATTGGAGGGCACCACCGGCAATACCTCGGGCATCCCGGTTCCCGCGCTGATCGACACCCTTGAATTCCTGGAAGAGGATATGTTGGAGGAAAAGGGAGTGTCCATCAAGTTCCCTCTCGACGTGGAAGGGGCTGATTATGTCTTTATCCCTGCCGTCAGTGACTACCTGATGGAAGCCGAAACGCTGATGGGAATTGCCGCGGTCTTTACCGTCACCGGTGATTCCTGGACAACCGGGACCGGGTATTTTGACGGGATCAACTACGGTCTCTTTTATAGTGACCGAATGTTGGAACGAGTGGTCAAAAAGATCGACGCGGAAACCAGACGTCTTAAAGGCAAGAACGTTCTCATCGGCGAATGCGGGCATGCGTCGCGGTCCGCGAAGTATTTCCTGCCGACATATTGCGGCGGCAAAGACGCTTATCCGGTGATCAATATCATGGAATACACCCACCGCGTCTGGAAAGAAGGGCGGTTGAGATTTGACCCCACCGTGGTCACTGAAAAAGTGGCTTACCACGATCCCTGCAACATTGCCCGCCAGGGATGGATCATCAATGAGCCGCGCGAGTTGCTCAAAGCATTCTGTCCCAATTACGTCGAGATGACCCCCTATGGAGAGAACAACATCTGCTGTGGTGGTGGTGGTGGCACGGTTTCCATCGATGAAATTCGGTCGTACCGCACGACCATCGGCGGGAAATTGAAAGCCGATCAGATTCGAAAGTCCGGCTGTGAAATCCTCGTGGCGCCCTGTGCCAATTGTAAAAAACAACTTCGCGAGCTGGTTGAGGACCAGAAGATTGAATGTGAAGTCGTCGGGCTGCATGATTTGATCTATAAAGCAATCATCTTTGATGAATCACTTAAGGTGCCGGCCCCACCGGATCAGGACACGACCAAAGAGGAGTAGACGATGGACGGCATATTGGATTTCGCGCGCGGCCCGCTGTTTCGCTTCAGTTTTGCCATTTTAGTGTTCGGGCTTTTGCGCATTTTAGCCCTTGATCTTTATGGCGCGTACGAGGCCTATCGCCGCGCGGGAGACAAAACTCTTCCCTGGCGACTGATCACTCGACGGAGTTTTCAATGGTTTTTCCCCGTAAACCGGATTTTCCGGAATCGCCCGTTTTACAGCGTGTTCTCGATTGTCTTTCACATCGGATTACTGCTCGTGCCGATTTTTCTTTTCGCCCATGTCCAATTGTGGCAAAAAGCAATCGGGATCTCCTGGCCGAGCCTGCCCAAGGTATGGGCCGATTGGCTGACCGCTGGTACGGTCGTATTCGCCCTCGCCCTATTTATCGGTCGGGCATTGAGTCGCTCATCAAGTTTTCTCAGCCGTAAACAGGATTATCTGTGGCCGTTGGCTTTGATCGTCCCGTTCGTCACCGGATTCATTTGCGCCAACGCAAATATCAGCCCGAGTGGTTATCGGCTGGCGATGTTGATCCATGTCCTGTCGGCCAACCTGATTTTTATTTTGATCCCGTTCACCAAAATTGCCCATTGCGTGCTGATGCCGTTGTCGCAGTTCATCTCGAACCTGGCCTGGAAATTCCCGGCGAACACCGACGAGGACGTATGCACGACCCTCAATAAGAAAGGAGCGCCGGTATGAGTGCGGCCATCCTGACTGATGTCACCAAATGCATCGGCTGTCTGGAGTGCGTGACGGCCTGCAAGAACGAAAACCATCTCGAGTTGGATGTGCCCCGGAACTGGCAGAAAAACGACGGGTTGTCGGCCAAAAACTGGACCTCAATTCTCCAGAAGCCGGATAAACATTACGTCCGCAAGCAATGCCGCCACTGCCTTGAACCGGCCTGCGCCTCGGCCTGCCCGGTGGGTGCGCTGCATCAGACAGATGAAGGCGCCGTTGTCTATGACAGTGATAAGTGCCTGGGGTGCCGGTACTGCATGATGGCCTGTCCGTTTGGGGTTCCCCGTTACGATTGGGATGAGCCGGTACCGTATGTCCGGAAGTGTATTCTCTGCTATGACAAAATCAAGGACGGGCAACAGCCGGCGTGCACTTCAGCATGCCCGGTGCAGGCAACCATCTTCGGCGAACGCGACGCACTTATCGCCGAAGCTCACCGGCGTATCGAACAGAACCCGGAAAAATATATCAACCGCGTGTGGGGTGAGCATGAAGTCGGCGGGACTGCCGTACTTTACCTGTCAGATATCGATTTGGGCTTTCTGTCGTACCAGCCGGGCCAGGGAAGCAGGCCGCTGCCGGAGACGACGGCAAAAGCGATGAATTCTGTGCCCTTTGTTTTTGTCGGCATGGGCGGACTGATGTACGGCCTAAACTGGATTATCCGCCGTCGAATAGAACTTGCGGAAAAAAACAAGCCAAGTGAGGAATAGCTGATGAATCGGGTTCAAAATACGAAGCTTGTTCTGTGGCTGATCACCGGGATTGCAGCAGCCGTGGGGGTCACCCGCTTCATTTTCGGGCTGGGCGCCACGACCAACCTCACCGATGCCACGCCATGGGGTCTCTGGATCGGTTTTGATGTCATGGCCGGGGTAGCCCTGGCCGGCGGCGGGTTTGTCATCACCGCCATTTTCTACATCATGAAGCGCGAGGAATTCCAGCCCCTGGTTAAACCGGCGGTCCTGACCGCTTTTTTGGGATACATCGCGGTCGTCTTTGGCTTGATGTTCGATTTGGGATTGCCCTGGAATATCTGGCACATGATGATTTTCTGGAACCCGCATTCACCGCTGTTTGAGGTCGGCTGGTGCGTGATGCTCTATACGACCGTGCTACTTTTGGAATTTGCCCCGGTACCGTTGGAGGAGTTCAGCCGGTACGCCAAGGTCCGCAGCTTCCTGATGAAATTCCGTTTTCCGCTGGTGCTTTTGGGGATCATGCTTTCCACATTGCATCAGTCGTCGCTGGGATCGCTGTTTTTGATTATGCCGTTTAAATTATATCCCCTCTGGTATTCCGAGATACTACCGGTTTTATTTTTCATCTCGGCCGTGGCCCTGGGGCTGATGATGGTGTCTTTGGAAAGTCTGATATCGCACTGGCTGTATCGTCGGAAACCCGCGACTGACCTTGTCGCCAAGCTGGCCAAGGCGGCGATCTGGGTGCTGGGGATCTATTTTGTGGTCAAGATAGCCGATATTGCGGCCGCCGGCGAACTGGCCCTGATCTTTTCCGGCGCCTGGGAAGGCAACCTGTTTATCGCCGAGATGATGATCTCGGTAATCATCCCGATCATTCTTTTTTCCATCCCACGGGTCCGAACCAGCACGGCGGGGCAGTGGTTCGGCTCGACGATGGTCGTCTTCGGTATGATCTTCAACCGCATCAATGTCGGCGGCCTGACGATGCTGCGCGTCACCGGGGATTCGTATATACCGTCATGGACGGAAGTCTTCGTCAGTCTCGGCGTGGTATCCGCCGCGGCCCTGGCCTTTCTGTTTGCCATTGAGAAATTCCATATTTGGGATAAACGCCCCCGTCATCCGGAAACCGACCGGCACGCCGGGGCGGTTTTTGATCACACCTCCGAGGTCTGGCTGGGCGCGCCGGCCATCGCCGCGCGGACCAAATACTCCCTGGCGTTCATCTTGAGCTTCGCCTTGGGTTTTGCCTCGTTACCGGGAAACAAGATTGAAAGCAAAGGCATCGTGGATGTCACCGTGCACAAACCCCGCGGCGGGGACACACTCTTCATCGATGGCAATCATGACGGATACGGCGTGTCGTTTGACCATAAAATGCACAGCGACAGTTTGGGTCGACTACATAATATGTCGTGCGCCGGTTGCCATCATATGAATATGCCGTTGGATAATCAAAGCGGTTGCTGGGAATGCCATCGCAGCATGTACGCCGCAACCGATTTCTTCGACCATGACTGGCACGGCCGGGCCGACGGCACCAAAGTCGCCTGCCGTGAATGTCACACCCCGGGTGAGGAACGACAAAAATCAACGGCCAAAAAATGTAAAGACTGCCATCTTGATTTAATTCCCGGCGGATCGGAAATAGTGTTGGATAACTATCTGGCGCCGTCATATACCGACGCGATGCATCAACAGTGCGTCACCTGCCATAAGAAAAAAGCGGCCGAGATCGCCGACAAACCGAATTTGGCCGTCTGCACCACATGCCATGAGACCCCGACCCGTGAATATATCCAACACGCTGCCGGAGAAAAGCCGGCGGGTCCGAGTTTCAATCGCGTGGTCATTCCCCGGCAGAAAGCCGGGCACTAGGCGGAAGGGGGACGTATCGATGGGCCGGAAAATTCTTATCGTTGATGATGAACCAGACATCACGGCCTATTTGTCCGCGGTGCTGCAGGCACACGGTTACTCTCCCCTGGTGGCCGCCGAGGCCGAAGCCGGCCTGAAAGTGGCGAGCGAAGTCCAGCCGGATTTGATTTGCCTCGATATCATGATGCCCCGGGAATCGGGCATTTCCATGTACAAGCGTTTGAAACGGGATCCGGATTTAAAAAATATTCCGGTAATGATTATCAGCGGCGTGGCGTCGGAAGGGCAATTCGACTTTCGTTCTTATGTTCCGGATCAATCAGTTCCGCCACCCGATCGTTTTATGGAAAAACCAATCGATGTGGATAAGTACATACAGGTGATCGAACAACTTATTTCCTGACCGCATCGCCGGGGAAACAGAAAAACGAACATGCGCAATAGACGAGAGCAGAAACCGCGACGACTAAGCGACATGGTTTATCGGACGCTGTTTCAACAAGTGCCGTACAATGTTGCCGTTATTGACCGTGAATATAATATCATCGAGGCCAATGACAACTTCGCCGAATATTTTGGTGATTGGCGCGGCAAGAAATGCTATGCCGTATACAAAAAGTTAGACCGGCCCTGCGACGAATGCATCTCCGAGAAAGTATTCGAGGACGGTAAGGCCCGGGTTGCCGATGCCGTCGGCATCGACCAGTATGGCCGGCCGGCGCATTATGTGGGGCACAGCGTTCCCCTGCGGAAATCGGCAGACGGGCCGGTCGAATATATTTTGGAAATGACCCGGGCGGTAACCGACACCGACCGCTGGCAGCAACAAATCCAGGTACTTTTTGACCGGGTCCCCTGTTACATAACGGTCATCGACCGGAATTATCGCATCGTTCGCGCCAACGAGAGTTTCCGGGAAAACTTCGGCGATGTCACCGGCCAATACTGTTATGAGGTCTACAAACGACATAAAACCAAGTGTCGCAACTGCCCGGCCAAAAAGACTTTCCGGGATGGGAAAATGCACCGCTCCGACCAGGCCGGTATCGGCAAAAGAGGGCAAGACATACATTACGTCGTATCGGTTTCGCCATTGACGCGCGGGCGCGGACCGGTCGAACATGTTATCGAAATCTCCACCGATGTAACCGCGTTGAAACGGCTCGAACATGAAGTCATTGAAGCCGAACGTTTGGGGGCGGTAGGACAGACCGTGGCCGGGCTGGCCCATAGCATCAAAAATATCCTCATGGGTCTGGAGGGCGGTAAGTACATCGTGAGCCTGGGCTTGGAAAAAAACGACAAGAATATGATTAGCGAGGGATGGGAAATGCTGGAAAGGAACTTTGAGAAAACCACCTCGCTGGTCAAGGACTTCCTCAGTTTCTCCAAGGGGCGGCTGCCGAAATTAAAGATGGTGAACCCTCGTGATTTGGTATTGGAAATTGTGAATTTATATAAAGACATTGCGGCCCAGTCCGGCATCGAACTGCGGGCCGAAACAGCCGGTAAAATTAAAAAGGCGCCGCTGGACCCGGATGGAATCCATACGTGCCTGACCAATCTTGTCTCGAACGCCATTGATGCCTGCCAAATGAGTGAAATAAAAGGTTCGGAGGTCGTCATCGCCGTTAAAGACGGCCGCGAAAAATTGGTTTTCGAGGTATCGGATAACGGCGGCGGTATCGATTATGAAATTAAGAAAAAAATATTCACCACTTTCTTTACCACCAAAGGTGGAGAGGGGACCGGGTTGGGGCTTTTGACCACGCGGAAAATAGTCCAGGAACACGGCGGCAAGATCATCGTCGAATCCAAGCCGGGCCGGGGAGCGCGATTTCGAATGGAGTTTCCACACAAAAGACTGGCGGCGCTGTTCAAGCAGGAAACATAGCATTGTGTGGGCAATTGTATTATAATGCAGGGAGAAAACCATGCCGAACAGTGACATGAAAACCATTCTCGTCGTCGATGATGAGCCCGATGTCCGAAAATTCCTCAAAGCGGCTCTGGTTGAGGCCGGTTTTAATGTTACCACCGCCGAGGACGGCTTTCAGGCGCTGGAGGAAGTCAAAAAGCAGGTCCCGGATTTGATTTCACTCGATTTGGTGATGCCCAAAAAATCCGGGGCGAAATTTCATCGCGAATTAGTCAAGAACAAAGCGTGGGCCAAAATCCCGATCATCATCGTCACCGGCCATGCCCGCGATGATGTGGGCAAGGCGGACCTGAAAGAACTAACCATGTCCGGGCCGGGGATCTATCTCGAGAAACCGGTCAAGCCGGACAATTACATCGCGGCGGTAAAGCAAATCCTGGGTATGGACACATCCAAAGAGGAAAAAGAATTGGCCGAACAGGTAAAAATTCAAAACGACTTAAAAAACCAGATTGATGATGCCGATCCGGAAACCCTGCGGAAACTCAAGGAATTGATGGCGAAGCGGGAAAAACACTAATTTCCGCGGGGAGCCGGACACTTCGATACTCAAACTGCGATTCCAGGCGTCCGGGCACGTGGGAAATGAGAATAATGGCGCGGTCAAGCGGAATTACCTATCACGGAAACTCCGGACACCCCTCCGGATACGGATCACAGTCGCACGGATCGCACGGGCCGACGCCGGAGGGCTAGTCCTAATTAGTAGGCAGCGGTCTTGAAAACCGCCGGGAGCAATCCCATGGGAGTTTGAGTCCCTCGCCCTCCGCATGTTCTTGTATCTTATTATTTAACTGTGGCTTGTGACATATGTATATTTGTGGGATATCTCAAGAACAACCGGATCGAAGTAGTGGATTGAATTGCATAATACAAAGCGGACGTCCGCGAACGTCCTGTTGCAAGACCTACAAATGGTTTGGGAATCGCCTACTGGGGTTTTGGCTGAATTGCCTAATCCAGCTAAAGTCCACGTGCCACGAACTCCCCGAGATGATTCGGGTTTGTTATAAAGGCAACAACCCAGTTAAGAGATCTCCGTGGTCGTGTCCCGAAGTTTGTGGAAATTTCCTGACCTAGTCTCCGGCAATTTGCTCCTCTCTGTTTTATCTACGCAACATTCTTCCAATTCATTTTCGCGACCAACGGCAAATCACGCCAGCC
>SDBS01004214.1_pt1 | contig 14096 bp, 15 predicted proteins | sample 2277091 | NCBI WGS metagenome assembly SDBS01 (sample SAMN10404972, study PRJNA504765) | marine sediment metagenome | isolation source: marine sediment core GS10_PC15, 163 cmbsf | place: Arctic Ocean: Southern Knipovich Ridge | collected 2010
GATCCAACCCACATCGATGCGCTGCAAGAAACGACAGGATTATCCAGCGCTGAGATAAGCGCGGCGTTAGCGATGCTCGAATTGAAAGGTGAAGTCCGTCAAGTTGGCGGGATGAACTTTGTGAGAACACGTGAGGGACGGATAGAATACCGGGTGGATTAAAAATGATGAAGGACAATTATTACGCCATGATCATGGCCGGGGGAGGGGGAACTCGTCTCTGGCCGCTTTCCCGCCGTGCACGTCCGAAGCAGTCGTTGGTATTGTTTGGGGATGATACCTTGTTCCAGACTGCCGTGAAGCGAATCGCACCCGTCTTCGAGCGAGAGAACATAATCATCCTGACAGTTGAAAATCAAGCCACGATTTTAGAGCCTCAGGTGGATTGGTTGACTCCCGATAATTTTCTACTTGAACCTGCACCAAGAGGTACTGCCTCCGTGATTGGCCTGGCTGCGATGGTGTTGCGTGAACAGGGTGAAGAGGGCGTCATGGCCTGCCTGACGGCTGATCATTATATTGAAAATGAGGAGCTATTTCGATCCCTGCTTCTTGCTGCCTATGATGCGGCGACAGACGGGCATCTAGTCACGCTCGGGATTAGGCCGGATTATGCCGATACAGGTTATGGCTATATCCAGCAGGGGGAATCTGCTGGTAGATATCATGATTTTAAGGCCCTTAAAGCCCTTCAATTCAGGGAAAAACCAGACCGGGAGACGGCTGAGGCGTATCTCTCTTCGGGAGATTATGTATGGAACTCGGGGATGTTTGTCTGGCGTGTGGATCGCATTCTTGAAGAAATCGAGCGCCAGATGCCCGCGCTTTATAGCGTCTTGGAGCGTATCAGGGAAGCCTGGGATAGCCCAGGGCGTGAGGCAATACTAGCGCAATCATGGATGGATCTAGAGAGTGTAACGATCGACTATGGGATTATGGAAGGCGCCCGAGATGTGGTTGTGATACCCGCTCAAGGACTCGGCTGGCTGGATGTTGGGGACTGGAGCCGTTTATTTGATATTCAATCAAAGAACGAAGATGGCAACGTGGTCCTGGCGGATAAAACCATCCTGGAAGCGGTCACAGACACACTCATTCTACAGGAGGGTTCTGGGGAATCGGATCGTCTCATTGCAGCGCTCGGCGTCGAGGGCCTCATCATTATCGATGTGGGAGATGTTTTACTTATATGCAGTCGTGATCGCGCAGGAGATGTCAAGCGGCTGGTGGATGATTTACGAGACAAGGGTGATGTGAAGTATCTATAGGAGATATTGTGTAAGTCATTTTCAACTAACAAGTGGTTCAGGTCAATAAGGACGATCAGGGAAGGGATTGTTGTAGGCTAAGGGGTGCTTTGTTCTACCATCTTACATCTGATAACTCCCCCTAAATATAAGGTGATGCAACAAACAATCGCCCCTCGACTTGAGAGGGGCGATTTGATATGGCCTGAAGGAACGGCTCCTTCAGATTGTGCTACATGTATGAACCCCCGCATCAATTATGTCTCCCTAATATTGAGAATGGAGAACTTGATCCCCAAGATCTTAGGTTTTAAGGAGGGGGGTAGGTACATTTGGGGATAATTTGTAGGTTGATTCGCTGCTGCATTCTCAATAATTACATTTGACTGAAGAATTCAAATGAATTTATATTGGCTCCTTGCCTCGCATCCCAGGTCGTCTCAAGCGAGTTGATAGGCTGCCAAATACTGCCTCGGAGTTTCCTCACTTAAGATCGACTTCAGTGGACATTGGGACCGCCCGTCGTATGGCATCTGCCACTGGGGAATGCTGCTCTGCCCACTCCACAATTTCGTGTAACCGATCTTGATCCGCGCCCTCCGCGGCGATCCGAATGCGTGTTCTCACACTCAGGGGGCCGGCAACCACAGAATCGTCCATGCCCAGTAAGCCGCGATCATCGGACTCGCTGTCAACAATAACTTCTAGTTCAGTCAGCTGAACCCCGACTTGTGCCGCCCTCATGGCAATTAGTGTGGCATCGCAGTTCGCGAGGGCGGCACGCATGAGCCACCCCGGTGAAGGAGCGGCTCCTCCCCCACCTACACTTGATGGCATATCACTCCTGATCTCTGTTCCATCCGGAGCAATTGCGTGGCATCGGAGAGTATCTTCAATACTGGCCGTCGCGGCAGTGTCCGTGTATCGAGCTTCATCGGGATGCTCGCCAAGGTACTGGATTGCTCCTTCAATCGACGTCCTTACGTTCTTAATGGACATTGTCTCCTCCTATGGTGGTAAGTTTTCGAATCACAATAGATATTCCCACTCATTGCCAGCCTGACTGCCTCCGGTGAGTGGTTAGGTAGCCATAGTTATTGCTTCCATCTTCCCTTACGGTGTGAAGATACTGTTATTATCGTGAACCTTCCATGCCTTGTCTTAGGAACTATTCGGTTTTATCCAAGTTCATTTCCATAAAGACCACTATGGGTTTCAAGTCCTCAGGGAAATCAATTGGGGTTTCTACCTTCCGAAACCCAGCCGCCTGATAGATCGCATGCGCTGACTTCATTGAAATGTGGCTATCAAGAATCAAGCGTTGATAACCCATCTCACGGGCCGTTTCAATCAGTGCATCTACCAACTGCCTACCGATCTTTCTCCCTCGGAAAGTAGGACGGACGTAGAGACGCTTTAGTTCACAAGTGGTAGCATCGTGACCCTTCAATGCAATGCATCCAGCTGGTTGGCTATTCAAAGTCGCCAGCAGCAGACTTCCAGTTGGCGGAGCATAGGTACCTGGTAAAGCCGCCAGTTCTTCCTCTAACCCTTGGAAGGTGGGAGCCTGATTGCTTTCGGCAGCAAGTGTGAAAGCCCAGGTCGTGTACTCCCGCAGCAGCTCCTGAACATCGTGGATCTCATTTGGAGCACTTACTTGCGAGATAGAGACCATACCTGCTCTTCCTTCCAATGGCTTTGTACATTTACATGGCGACCTAACGATTTTGAGCTCAGCGGCCAGGGATACACTTACTAGTAAGAATATCGCCGCGCTTCCCTGGTCCGCTGTAGCGAGTGGTTAGGCATTGGCGAATCTGCATTAAAGTACACTTTCATGGACCATCAACGAAGATGCTTCGATATCCTATCTTATATCCAATAAGTAATCCGAGGTAGAGACCAAGAACAAAGAGAATAATTCCTAGGATAACACCCCCGGCTTGCCCAGCAATCTGACTGCCCAAGAAACTTCCCAAGATGAAGCCGTAAATACATCCTGGTACACCACCCATTACCTTTAAAGCCATCATGGCATTGGCGCCTTCTGAGCCTTTAACGATTAACCAAGAGAAGAATCCAGTGATTGGTGCGCCAGTGAGAAGGAAGCCTCCAACAAGAAAGAGAGGAAAACCAATATCCGTTTGATCAAAGAGGATAAGGAAGACCAGTGTGGGTAGCCCAAATATTAGATAGAAGAGAGCTGAGAGAAGAACATACTTGGACAATCGATAATCGACAGGTACTTGATCAACCATGAGATCACTATTGATATAACAAGAAATTGTTCCGCCAATGCCTAACGGCTGCGAGCTGAGCGGCCGGGGATCGCTCCACCGTAGCCCCATCCTCTTTCCCGCGCCTTGATTGTCTCTTGCTCATGGCGCAGCATCCCCGGTCCGCTCCAGAGAGTTGTTAGGCGCCGAATTCCAAACCGCGCGATGAGAGTTAGAAGGTAGCTTGCGAGACCATTGCTAGAGCCAACCAAATCAGGCCAATACTCATCAATGTAACGCCGACCGAACGTACATAGACTTGATACTTGCCAAACATCATCCCCAGGCCAAAGGTTGGTGCACCAATTGCGAGCATTATGCCAGCCGTTGGAGGCAGCACTCCCGCCTGCACGATGCCGATCCCTACCAAAACATACCCGGCTCCAAATATCAATCCAGAAACAACAAAGAATCGAAGAAAGGCCTTGCTCGAATAGATCGGACCTTGGAAGTCGAGCAATGCTTCATCATGCTTATGGAGGATAGGCCACAACACCGTCTCCCATAACATCGTTCCGACGAGCAGGGTCGTACCGGCAACTGCGACATAAAAGCCGACCGATGCGTACCAATTGATGCTCGTTATCTGAATCATAAAAATACCTGCCTGCCCCAATAGGCCGGCTAAGGCGCCCAATACGCCCAGAGAGTTAATCCATGACCAGTTGCGATTGCTGACCAGAATCGAAAGAGTTGTTGACAATTCTCTGTAGGGAAGGAATAGGGCGAATGCATACCAATATATGAACAACAAGATTCCGGCAATCAGATTCAAGTATCCGCTTGCTACGACAAAGGCAGTGCCCATGATTTGGTGAGCCTCCATATGAGAGAAGTGTATTGTCGAAGGCGCCTAACTATTATTGAAAGGCGAGTACCCGTTAAACATGATACAAAACCAAGCAGAACAAGTGTACTTCTTGGTATTAGCGATTTGTACGGGACCAATCCATATAACTCTTGGGTAATGCAGTGGTATCCCCTTTAACGCTCAAGAAATCGACATCCGAACTGTATAGCATCCAATCTCTGCAAGCAAGCTGTGCGTAGGTTCTCATATTGATCGAAGGAATGTTTACTTCCGATTGTGCTAAGTTGTTGATTCCCTGCACCGAGTAGGTCTCCCTATTACTATCAATAGAGAGCTTGATCCCCAAGATATTGGATTTTAGGAGGGGGGTAGGTGCATCTAGGGATAATTCGGAGGTCGATATGCTGCTGCACTATCTACAAATACGTTTGGCTGAAGAATTCAAATGTAATTAGATCGCCTCTGTCCCTTGCATCTGAGACACTTCTCACCAAGGATTTCGATGCTGGGCGCCGATAAGCCCTCCTGACTAGCCCCTTATTGACTCAGTATAGACTCAAAACGACGATTTAAGAGGATTTGAGACTCATCATTCTAAATATAGCCTCTTGTCCATTGTCGCTTTAAGGTGAGTCATACAGACGCTTCGGAAATAGATAGACTCCCGACCTGAGGGGGGCAGACCGGGAGTCAGTGGGGTATAAGCAATTACCCCCACACTCTCAGTATACAATAGGTTGATCGAAAGAAGGAAATGTTCATTCAACTCAAAGCATTGAGGATTCGTTAGAAAGGTTGAATATATGTCTGAAAGTAAGTATGCATGGAGCTTCTCGCCAGCACCTGATATCTTGCTCAAACTATTGGATCCTTACACAGCCTTGGTGTATGGGAAGATTGCTAGATTCAGTATGATGAAAGATCGGGTATGTAAGGCGAGTATTGGGAGGATAGCTCAAGAATTGGGTATGAGTGAAGACACAGTTCACCGGAAGATCCAGTTATTGAAGGAGAAGCGACTGATTGAAGATCTTACGCCAGGCCTAAGGAATGTTCCCCATGAATATCAACTCACCACCAGGCTTGACAAGCTATCTAAATGGTTTGATAGAGAGAGATCGAAAGCTGCAGAAGCCGGAAGGGAATGAAAGTTCACACCCGCAGAGAGCGGTATGAAGAGAGGATAATTATATATTCCATTTAAATTTATCCTTTAATTTATTATCTAATTTAAATAGTTTGAATAAGTAGCCGCCAGTATTTCATGGTCCTCAAAACAGACCTGAAATTGAGGGGTAACTGCACATCCAATACAAGACAGACAATACCCCAGGGGGGAAGAAGGACAAAGCATTCTCTGAAGGGTAATATTCTCCCCCTGTACAAATTTGTCTTACCTTGAAAGAGGATCGTGAACGGTGTAATAGATCTGCTGTACAAGTTCAGGTTCTGCCCTGTTGGGACTTAATTCCCCTCGAGCGTTTTCAAACTCATCAAGCTAAGGAATGGTTACTTCCGAATGTGCTATGTTGATGAATCCCTGGACCAATCAGGTCTATCTATTAATGATGACAGTAATCTCGTTCCCGAAGATATTGGGTTTTAAGGAGGGAGGTAGGTACATTTGGGGATAATTTGTAGGTCAATTTGCTGCTGCACTATCTACAAATACGTTTGGTTGAAGAAATCAATATGTAATTAGATCGCCTCTGTGCCTTGCGTATGAGGCACGTCTCACCAAGGGTTTCGATGCTGGACCAGGATGAATCCTCCTAACTAGCCCCTTATTGACTCAGAATAGACTCAGAATGGCGATTTAAGACGATTTGAGACTCACCATGCCAAAATATAGCCTCTTGCCTTTAATCGCTTTAAGGTGGGTCGTACAGGCACATCCGTAATACCAGGTACCTCGTATGCCAGAGCATGATCATAGCCACCCACCCCACAAATACATTGTGCCTGTGGCCCATGCGTAAACTGTACACTTTACTCATAGTAAAGTAGTCACTACTGCCGCTACTCGGTGGGTTGAAACAATTGATGGGTCCCATAAGGTTGAGTTAGTCCCTCGAGTATTGGACCCCTATTCGAACCATTAGTTCTGATGTGAATCGAATGACCCCCAGCATGAGGGGGGCAAGCCGGGGGAGATAGTGGGTGTCTAGCCGGTCATTAGGACTAGCACCGCAACGACTGGAGCAACTTTCATTCGTTCCTCGCAATTAGGATCGTCATTCTCTCGTCATCGGGAGAATACGTATACACATGCGTGGTGTCCTTGCCGGAATACCCGCAAATTTCATCGTCCATTACTGATGTCATACACTTTTCCATACTCTCCTGTATCTCGTTCATATCCAACCCGCACAGGCGCTGGTAGTCAGCGATATCTCCGCCGATTTCTGTGGATGTGTTGTGTTGGACGGTGTACAGGGCATCAATGGAATAGCCGAATAGTGGACTATCGCCCTCGGGATTTTCCGTGTATATCACCGTCAATCCATTCTTCAAGTCGTGCATCCAGATATTATCGGCAGGTATCCACGGACCATAATCAATGAAGTGGTTCAGGAACTCCACCTCATCCATGTCAATACACACGGCCTTTTCTACCACTGGCGGGGAGGTCGGGGTTGGCGGCACGGCTGTTTTAGTGGGGGGCGGTTTCTCGGTAGGTTCATCTGTCGCGGTGATTACCACTTCCACTGTTTCTATTATCACTTGTGGCTCTGACGTACACCCGCTGAGTGCGAAGAATAATAGAACCAGTCCGGTGCTAATGGATACCACCAAACCGCCGAAAATCCTGTCGCTCTTTGCCTCATATTTCTCGTTCATTTGACCTCCCTCTTGGTAATTACAAACTTATATTTGATATTCTAGCTGTGTTCGTGGATGGCACAACTCACAGCATATGAAGAGCCCCCAACCTGAGGGGGGCAGGCTGGGGGCTAGTAGTGTAGGAGCTATTGCCCCCACCCCTCCAGTATAAATCAGTATTGGTCACACTAATCAAGGTGATGGGAAGACAACAGGGATAGAGAACTTGAGGCGATTAGCTTCTGTGCTCTTATCTTCGAGTTTCGCCTGACCGCCAATACCGAGCACACCAGAGAAGACACCTATTCCCACCTTGCCTTCTTCGCCTGCTTCCAGTTCAACCAATACCTCAAACTCTATTCTCTCGACTATTCTCTGAGGCGCAGAAATGGAATGTACGAAAGTCTGAATGTTCCCTTTGTCGAGGAATGCACCCTTGGGATTAATCAGTGTGCCCTTGTTCTTTCGGGATTCAGATTGTTTGATCTCTTCTTGAGCGTCCTCTATCCCACCGATGATATCTGTAAGCGTTATCGATATATACTCTCGAAGCTCCATCATTTACCCTCGCCTAATCTTTACAAGTTCCTACAAGTGTCCAATTTCCCATTGCTTTAATTGCCATGTAATAGTCACCACCATCTAAGGGGATTAGCTTCTCTCCCGTCATTACAGCGGAAGTGCCTGCGATGTATTCGAAATCATCTCCAGTCTCGTCATAGAAATCCACCCATAAGATCCCTGAATCGATCTCCCATGAGAAGACAGCCTTGGCACATGCGCCCCACTCGAAATTATCAGTAACTGAATTCCCTGATCCCTCGAGTGTAAAGAAGTCTCCTTTCCCTGATGGGGGTGGGGAGGACGAATCATCAGATGGGACTTCTACTGTGACCTCAACAATTCGAGTTACTTCAACAGGAACCTCCACTACCACAGTCTCAGGCGAGCATCCAACTAATAAACCAACTATAAGGATGGAAATGAAAATTATGGCTTGTTTCATGTCTCACCTCATTGGATATGCGTATAATGCATTGTTTCACAAAGTGAGTATCTGTGCCACGTGACTAGGGTCTTACATCGATGGAGTACTAATCTCACTTCCCAACCATTAGCGTGGAGCCCAATTGCCTCCACCTGTTTAATTTGACCCCCTGTACAGGACTCCCTGAGCGATTTACAGCGATAATAGGTCCAATCTACCCTCTCCCTCCCTGCTGACTCACAGAGACTCGTTCTATTAATTCCCTGTGTACCTTCCTGCGGGGCATTTCCTACCTATATAAATGGTGACACTTAGAGAGTGATCTGGGAGGTTCAGTATGGACGAGAGATTAGTAGATACAACAGAAGATGAACTTTGGGAGATCATCAATCGACACTGGAAGTCCACAAGGGGATTGAAGAGGAATTTGATACTTCCCGTTAAGATAGGTTTGACACAATCGGCTGTCCAGCTATTGATACTGGATAGGCTCGAGCGGATACTGGATGTATTAGAGGGGAAAGACTAAGGGTGATGCACCATCACTGATACACCACCCCAGCCCAGACATCATCGACCGTCATGAGTGTCTATTTGTCTAACTATTCGATTGTAATTGTTACTCCCTTCTACCTTCGAGCGTACATGTAAAGTACGAAGGCTTCATGTAGCATCCAGCCTAAGCAGAATGCCAGTACGATGGTTGTCATCGCTGTTTACTCCTTTGGCTTCCACGTAAGCCGCTTTACTTTCGAATTTAGTCCTGAGTCGGTCTACCTAGAACATACGTGGCATAGAACAATTGTACCGATTATATCGGACGGACTTTGCTTCCGCCAGTAAAATTTCTTCAGACGAATTAATTTTAAGGTTGGGCAATATCCTGTGTAAATTTGATGAATCTGGATACAGGACGCCCCAGAACTGACTACTTTCAAAACCAATATACGCAACCTTGTCTAATAGTTACCAGATGCTCGAAATATTATGTACCGGGGAATGTCTCTAACGCTGCGCCCGTAGATTTCACCCAGCCCACCGATAAAAATTAGTAATACAGCTGGTCAGACTCCAATGAAGGAACGGTTCCATACGAAAGTGCTACCCGAAGAATCCCTGCATCGATTAGCTCCCCGCATTCCTGGTCATGTAGGGCTAAATGTCTTAAATATGGGGCTTCTTGAGAGGGGGTAGGTACATTTGGGGGTATTTCGTAGGTTGATTTGCTGCTGCACTCTAATTAATTACATTTTGCTGAAGAATTCAAATGAAATTTCAGTGATATTAAGTTCCGCATCTTGTGAGGCAGAGTCCGCTACATCAAAGGATTCAGAGGTCCTTGAGATTAGTCGATGGGGCTCTTGTTATTGGTGATGCTTCCAACTAGCGATCACGTCTTGATCCGGGGACGGAGACCATTTCAAAACAGGGTTTATCATCAAGGACTGATTAGCATGAACGGGATGAAGCCGAGTACGGATAGTGATAGACGAGTCTTCCAGTGACAGTGGTGCATCATCCATCCATGCTTCTGCTGATAGGTTTACTCGGGCGGGGCCATCGATGATTAGCTCAGTTCTTGTGTGGGCAGCCGTCAAAGAGTCAGGCTCCCAGCTCGTTAAGCTCCTGCCTGGTACAGGTTTATATGGCGGGACCAATCGAACTCCTGAAAGGGGTATCGTTGTGTTTGAAGGAGTAAGGATCAGTTCCACCTCGCATCTATGAAAGGGGATCACCACAAAGCTACCGATCTTCGGGGTAATGTAAAGTTCCATTTTGAGATACCACCTGTATTTATCATGTTTACTCAGCGATAACTCGGTATCGAGTAATTCAATCTCGGGCAGGGCGAGCTTGGGCACAAGAATCTGAATGAGATCTGATCTCGTAGCGGTTCTTGTAGTGGTCCCATCGCGCCAGGGAACCTCGAAGGCAATAGAAACACCAGACTTGGAGCCGAAATCAGGATTCTTAATGACAAACGGCGCGCGTTCGGTGCTTACAAGGAGCGCAACGACTGTCTTATTCCTGTAGGGCACATTGATATCTGAAATATCCGGCGCAACCCCATCGAAACGGGAAGAAATCTTTGGAAGCCATGTAGCAAGCTCTTTATGGTCAACACCTACAACTCCAGTCTCTTGGTCAACACCAATCAGCCATAGGATCGGGTCACCACGTGCAGCGTTTGCATGGCCAGCAATTTGCCTTGAAGCCTTGAATGAATCAATCCATTCCGCTTTCATCTCGACCCGGGCGTCTTCATTCGGTTGCCCGTCCTCAACTTGTTGGATGACTGCCAAAACCCAACTTTCAATTTCAACTGGTCTCATTTGCCAACCTCCCGAATTAATCAGTGTAGCCTATCGCTGGCTGGAGCGGATGCCGCGCGAAGCTCAATAATGAATTGAGGGAGGCCGCCTCGTATGGGTCGGCTGCGGCGATTTGTTAGCCAGCTCACGATGTTCGCTTATACTTCTTCATCACGTAGAAGCTCGTTGATTTGATGCAAAAGAGTATCGTACTCTTTACGGAATGCCTCGTTCTTGATCTGATCAGGCGGGGGCCTAAGAATGAGACCTCTATCTCCTATGACGTTGATACCATCCTGCTTCCGGTGCCACATCATCGGAACCAGATTCGCCAGCATATTTCGAGCAGCCTCGGGATTCTTTGGATTATTGATGCAGTAGCGGAATGCACCCAAAACAATATCCATTGCCGAATTGACATGACCCGCGCCGATTGATGTAGCGGCGTAGAGTCGAATGTTATCGAGGGTCAGCGGATCCCCTTCGGGCAAGTGTAATCCGTACTGAAATTTGTCTGTCAAGTATTGGAATTGACCTTTCTCGGGGAGATTATCAATCACACAGATTCCCGAACTGGATTTTGAAACAAGGAACATGTTGTAGCGACTTATTACGTAGTCAGCTGCCCACTGGATCTGCTGTACTGGATTTTGATTGGCGATTATGCTGTGAAGGATTACGTGGACAATAAAGACACATTTCAGATCGCGGCAAAGATGTATGACCTCTCTCTTTGCCTCGCGCGAAGATTCAATTGATACGCCCTCCGGTCGACTACGGGTGTCGAACTTGAATTCGTCACCTTGCCTGTAACCGGCGGCATTCCTAAACCCTTCGATGGCATTATGCAGCGGCTCAATGGCCTCTATGGGGAAGGCCAATCCACCGTAGACAAAGAATTTGACATCGCCGGAGGGCTGCCTATTCGTTTCGTCGGTGAGCATCAGGTACATGATGTTCGATATCCTGGCAGTTCGAAATTGGTTCTATTGGGCTTGCCATCGGCTGCAACTGAGCGGCGCAACAAGGCTACTCAAATGTATTTTCGTGCTGATGCTACGTCCACGTTTGATAATGGTGCCGCAGCAAATTTAGAAGACTGGCCATCTATCACTCATCAGCAGCATAAACTGACGGATCAAACACCGGTGGTTGGCCCTTGCCCATATTAACATCCCTCGTTTCGCGGATTTGCAGGAAACTATCTATCCCCTGGTACGGCTGATCAACTCGCTCATCACCTCTGTACTCAACTCTGTGCGTAACATAGCTAAAGTCCTCATAAGGACCTGAATCGATGAGGATTGCACCTTGAGTTATTCTGAAAGACGGCATGAGGAACTCCCTGACCATATCGCAGATGTAATTTGCAGCACGAGTAAGCTCAAGAAGAAGGTCATGAACAAGATCAACATGATAGTTATACCGGTGAAGGAGGTAGTGGTATCTAGGAGGGTCCCATTCCTGGATATGGTAAATCTTCCTTGTCAAGAGGATTTCACTGTCGCCCCAATTTAGCCTTTGAACGTACTGCCGGAAAGTCTCTTGAAAGTCATCTAACACCAACCTGAAGTTTAGGAAGCCATTCTCAAGATGGCTATAGCGGTGAGACCAGATCCTGCTCAACAGCCACTGTCGAAGCTCAAGTAGTTCTCTATCCCGATCAACAGACATTCTTGGCTGAACAAGCATGAGTGAAGAAGTCCAGTTGTTCCACTCATCAATATCGGCTTTTACGAGCCAGGAATCAACAGTGCCCGCATACATCTCTTCGTCCGCCTGTCGGTCTGGATCGTACCCATCCAGGGATTCGCGTACCCATTGCTCATGTTCTGATTTGGCATTGATGAGACGTTCAGAAGTGAACTGATCTGGTTGATCATCTATCTGACGATGGTGGTTTGCACAAAGCAGGATGAAGTTTTCATAGAGATCTCGCTGGTCTAGTGGCAAACCGCCATCACCACGCGGACCGTCAAGGCTTTGGGCGACAATGTGTGCTTCTTCGCCGATAAGTGCAGGGTTGTCAGTTGAGTCTGTGTCAATGAAGACGCTGACGCGGCATATGGCGCAACGGTTGGCCGAGCGCCCCCAAAGCATCTTTCTAGCTCGAAGAAGAATTGCCATAGCGGTAAATCTACTCTTGTGCTTTCCTAGATTGCTCTTTACTGCCTAACCCATAGGTTATGCAGGGATATCCCGTATAAACCCCCAACTTGAGGGGGGCAAGCTGGGGGTCAGTGGGGCCAAGTTAATTACCCCCACATTTCCAGTATACAACAGCTCAATCAAAAGAACTGTTCATTAGGAATGATGGTTTCACGAATTGTTAGGAATATAGTATCCTAACTCACAGCTACTTTGTGAAGCAGAAGAAGAATGATTCTCATAGAAATCAGAATTAGTGGAGGACTGATCAGATGCCTATTGAAGAGGCTGAATTCGAGAACGAGGCTGAACTTGATCAATGGGTTAGCTCAAATCTGAGCACCTTCCTACCAGGCTCTAAGTATCTACCAGGAATTCAGATCAGTACCATTTCTGGCAAGAGAGGGTTACCTGATGGCTTCGCATACAACTTAGATGAGCATGAGTGGTTCATTCTTGAAGCTGAGCTTCTTTCGCATGGCGTATGGCCACATATTGCCGAACAGATTACCCGATACGTTGTCGCTGCCCAAAATCCTGACACTCGGAGACAGATTCGAGATCACATCTTTGAAGCCATTATTAGCCAAGATGAACTGGACGAATCATGTGATCAATTGGACACCACAAGTGAGCGATTACTTCAGAAGCTTGAATTATTTGTTGAAGGTATTGAGCCTCAGGTAGTAATCTTCATCGATGAAACCAACCAGGATTTGAAGGACATGGCTCAAGCTCTATCTGCTCAAGTCAAAATCTTTCGAATCAAGAAATTTATTATTAACGGGGAGGTTGATTATCATTCCCCTGATCAAAATATCCCTGCGATTGTGACTGACCAACCAGTTGAGCACGGTGTTGGGATATCAGAATTTGATATTGTAGAAGCCTTTGGGGGTGGGGAGTTAGATAGATCTACAGGACGATTCAAGTGCTATCGGATGACGGATGGCTCAGTGATACACATCAAGAAATCAAAATATCACGCCAGGCATGATTATTATTGGTATGGGATCACTCCTGGGGCTCTTGATAATTGCAAACAATCTGGAGTGACCCACATTATATTTGTAATGGGTGAGGAAGGATTTGTGCGAGTTCCACTGAATATTGTCAATGAGTATACGGAGCACACGAAGACATCAGACAACGAGGACGGGTCTGTCCGACACTATCATTGTCTTATCACACCTGGACCTGAGCCAGTACTCTATTGGTCTCAAGATACTCCAAGATTTGATCTAAGTGAGTTCTATCAAACATTGTAATCATTCTTGCTAGGTCCAGAGTGGGCTGCCTAAAGTATAGTTATATCCAATAATCTGTGGCAGTCGCTTCGCAACTGCCAAACTCGAAACTCTGTCCTTCATGCGTATTCCGGTGAAATCGTCCACTAAGTCCAGGCCAATCCGTCCACTTGTTCCAAATGATTGCGTCCATGCAGTCCAATTGAAAACATCCATCTTAAGGTAGTGCAGCGGCGCTGGTTGA
>SDBS01004215.1_pt1 | contig 14094 bp, 9 predicted proteins | sample 2277091 | NCBI WGS metagenome assembly SDBS01 (sample SAMN10404972, study PRJNA504765) | marine sediment metagenome | isolation source: marine sediment core GS10_PC15, 163 cmbsf | place: Arctic Ocean: Southern Knipovich Ridge | collected 2010
CCACAGGTGCAGGGTAGACGGATGCCCGTGCCGGATCGATTTCTCCTTAGCCGATGCAATGTTTATGGCCTCCAATGGCAACGAAACTTCGATGAGTTTTTTCTTATAGGTCATGACGGGTCCTCAGCGCGGGCGAGTAGACCTTTCAAATTATAATTGATGCTGGTGACATGGAATTCCGGTTCTTGTTCAAACGGGTTCCGAACGTATTGGAGATCAACATCATCCCCACCGATAAGCCCAATGGCCAAAATAAAGTCATCCGGTTTATTTAATGCGCAGAGGATTTCATTTCGAGTAATCGTAACGGTATCAGCGCCCAGGGCGCGGCCCTTTACTTCGATGAAACGTAATTTGCCGGAATCTGGGATACGTGATTCTATATCATACCCTCGTTTTTCGGCCCCGACATCAATCGGATTAAAACCCAACTTCCGTTCAGCCGCCAGTACGGCATCGACCGCGAGTTGTTCAATGCGCTGCCTGTCGATCGCATCCGCCTGATCGCCGGGGGATTGTTTATTCCGTAACCGGTTGAGAAGTCCCCGTGGGATAATGAGTGCTCCACCAATTACCATAGGTGGGGCAGCAGAGAGCTGGCGTTCTTTTTCGAGATCTTCCATCCGTTTTTGCAACCGGGCCTGGAGATCATCCGCACGTTGGCGAGCTTTGCCGGAATTGAGCCGTGGCTTCTTCCCGGCCAATTCCCGGGCTTTTAGTTGCTCGGCCCGATGATCCCAATAATTAATCTCCTTGGTTAAACGTTCATATACCGCATCTTTAGTTTTGTCGATGAGTTTTTCCTTGCGACCCTTGACTTCTGCCAAATGCTCCGGAACGAGTTTCTCGATGGCATACGATTCAGCTTCTGCCGCAACATCACGATGCAACCAGTTCTCCATCAAGACCGGCTCGACAAGAGCATGATCATTTTCTTCCAGTGGACTATAATCGAGATATGGCGCATAGCCGGCCGATTTTGTGGTGCCTGATTCATCTATCTCGACAAATTGCAATTGCCGGGAGGCGACCATCCTTTCGCCGTGCCGGTTTTTCCGCGCGTCATTTATCTTGCTCTCCAGGTAGAAAAGGGCGCGTATTTCCTCGCTTGAATCATTTGGATCGAGCAGTATAGCACCCTGCCTGAGAAGGTCCCGATTCCGTTCTAAAATCAGATCGATAGTGGCATCCAGAAGAGGATGCCCGGGACAAATAAGTTCGGCCAGCGGCTTGCCCTGGACACTCCGCAACTCTTTGTGAAAGGTGACGCGTTCGTACTTGGGGATGATGGGGGTACCGATGCCGATTTCGCGGTCGCGACTCCGGACACTGGCCGGGACTCTGGTTATTTCATACCGCTTCGCTTCCCGTTCCCTGATAACCCCGCCCAGCGATTGGAATGCCTCGATGAAAAACGACGCGATGAAGTGGGGCTGTAATCGCTGAGCGTCTGCGCGTTCCATCTCCTGACGAATTTCCTGGACCTTCCTGACGTCCATGGTATCATAGGCCAGCGCACGTTGCTCAAGGAGTTCTTTGAGTCGCTCGCGATCGAGCGCCTGGTCGACTTTTTCGGTAAGTTTTGCCCGGACTTCGGGCTTTTCGCCGTACCTAATCGCATCTATGAGCAGCTTGCGTAATTCGGTTCCTTCGAAAACGCGGCCAAGAACGTCAAAAACGCCACCACAGAGCGCCTGGCGTTCGACCTCCAGCTGTCTCAAAAGCGTCAAGTATACATCGCCCTCGCGTGTTTCCCCGGCCACCAGGTTCCAAAGATGACAAACCTCAGTTTGCCCGATACGGTGGATGCGGCCGAATCGTTGTTCAATCCGATTGGGATTCCAGGGAAGGTCATAATTGACCATAAGGTGAGCACGCTGGAGATTGATTCCCTCACCTGCGGCATCGGTAGCGACGAGAATTTGGACTTCTTTATCCTGAATGAATGCTTCCTGTTGTTTTTTGCGCTCATGCCGGCCCATACCGCCGCGAATCACGACCACGGCATCAGGTCTGCCGATGAAAGTGCGGATTTTCTCGGAAAGGTAATTCAGCGTATCCCGATGCTCGGTGAAAATCACCAGTTTCCGTCGCCTGCCATCCGAATCGAACATCTCGGAATTATCCTGTAGCAGACCGGACAACTCCTCCCATTTTGTATCTTTTCCACTACGGCGGACCGCCTGGGCGTTTATTTCGAGCTTTTCGAGCGTTTTTATTTCGGCTTTTAGTTCGGTAATGGTCTGTGCTGCTGTGGCCCGATCGACTATCTGTTCTTCTGCTTCCTCCACTTCATCAGCCGGGGCGTCATCAAAATCTTCCATATCGTCCAGCAGGTCAGGCGCGGTCTCATCATCCGCCGTGACAATAACTGCGTCGGCTCCCCGCTTGAGCAACTCTTCTTCCCGCAGGCGTTTTTCCAGACGTTCTCGGCGACGACGGATTGACTGGTAAATGGCTTCCGGGGAAGATGCTAAGCGCCTTTGCAGGATAGTCAAAGCAAAGCCAATCGTGCCTCTCCGGCCCTCGTTCTCCAAGGCATCCGCACGATTGAACTCTTCTCTGACATAATCAGTGACTTCTTTATAGAGTTGAGCTTCGGGAACGGAAAGTCGGTAGTTGACCGTATATGCCCGCCGTTCGGGAAATAGAGGTGTACCGTCGAATTTCAGGAGGTTCTCTTTTACGAGCCGCCGCATTATATCGGTTGTGTCGGTAACATGGACGCCATCGCGGAACCGCCCCTCGAATCGATCGCCATCAAGGAGGGACATGAACAGTTGAAAATCCTCCTCCTTGCCGTTATGTGGTGTGGCCGTAAGCAAGAGGAAGTGTCGGGTCAACTGTGACAGGAGTTTCCCAAGTTTGTGGCGCTTGGTTTCTTTAATTTCGCCCCCGAAAAAGGAGGCGGACATTTTATGCGCTTCGTCGCAGATAATTAGGTCCCAGTCCGTTTGGCTGAGCTTGGCTTGTATATCCTCGCTCCGGCTCATATGATCCAGTCGGCTGATAACCAAACCCTTTTCCCGATATGGATTCCCGGTTTTCGAATCTTCGATCGACTGGCGGGAAATCAAGGAGAAGTCCAATTGGAATCTCTGCCATAACTCATCTTGCCATTGATCGGCCAGATTTCCCGGGCAACAGACCAACCAGCGCTGAAAACCTCCCCAAATCAGCAATTCCTTTATAACCAGACCCGCCATAATCGTTTTCCCAGCACCTGGATCGTCTGCCAGCAGGTATCGCAACGGTTGTCGAGGAAGCATCTCCTGGTACACGGCCGTAATCTGATGCGGAAGCGGCTCAAGAGTAGACGTGTGCACTGCCAGCATCGGGTCAAAAAGATATGCCAAGTTGATCCGGTATGCCTCGGAAACCAACCGGAGCAGAGCGCCGTCAGCTTCGAAATTCCAAGGCTGGCCTTGTTCAACAATTTCGATTCGTGCCTCATCGTCGGCGTAGAGGATGCAGTGATCGGGTTGGCCGGAAGAATCCTGATAAGTGAGTGAGAGGGCGGCGGATCCGTGCCATTTGACATTCACCACGGTGACTTGTTCGTTAGGCACAACACCTTTGAGGATTGCGCCTTGTTTTAGATCCTGTAGTCTCGCCATCGGGATCCCAGTGTTTCGTATTACCACGTTGACCCAGTCAATAAAGCGCATGAATGGCCAACTGTCAATCGGCGCGGAAGAATCTATTGGCCATCGAGGTTGCTACCGCGAGTATGTTCGGCGTAACTTATTCGTTATAAGATAGTTAGGTTCAATTTGGCTCGAAAATTCGGCCGGAGCTCTTCAGCATGACCTGGGTGTTGGATTCCAAACTCAAGCAGACTATGCCGAATCTGATTGAAACCGAGGCCTATCCCAGATTTCGCCCCAAAAAGCGTTTTCGCGGCCGCTGGGTGGCTTTTTGGCGATAGGTGAACATTTGTTTATAGTTACGCCCTATATAAGTCGCATAGAACTCGATTCTAGCGAAATCGCCGTACTCGAAAATATCTGCACCTATTATAATTCCAATCTAGGTGCCCAATGTAACATTTGGGCGAAAGGTTGCATTCAGAATGGCCAACAGCGCCCGTTTCCTTAATAGGCGTCCAGGCGTGAGTGGTAATGTCCGGACATCGTTAGTTTCGTCGGGAATGTTACATTCAAACCCGCGACTGTGCGACGATCAGCAATGTGCAATGAAATTGTACCGCCCTGATCGGAAAGACGCGGGAAGGGCGGCCCTTGAATTATCCGGCCCAGTCTAGGCCAGTGCCACCGGTCGCGGACCACTGGCGAAAATCTAAGTCTCCGGCACAGTGTCACTGGTCGGGTTAAAACCGTACCCATCAGGCGACTTTTGGGCGGTAGGTGGACATTTGTATAGGCAAGGCGAGAAATCGCCGCTGTGGGACGGGAAATGGCCCCTGAGCGGAAGGGGGATGGTGCCGGGTCTAGACAATGGCAGATTCCGGGGCTTTCCTGGTCCAACCCCGGCGGCACCGGCCTTCTTTCAGAATTCCGTCGAGGTCGATTTCTGCCGGTTTGAAAAGCCCTTTGTTACGGTGCGTACCTGTCCGGACCTCCGAGCAGAACCCACACGACATTGCCGCTTAGTACTGGATTATGCGGTGCGACCGCCTTTTCCATTAAGTCATTTTGCGCTTCCATTTTCCATTCCCGATAGGTATCCTGACGTAGATGGATTTGACTTGAGACAAGATGAGGGAGAAGGATAATTCGTTTTGATAGCACTTTTGACAGCAGTATTCAACGGCCCTAAGGGGAACTCAAAGGAACTCGGCGGCATGATCTGCTGGCACGTAAGCATTTATTATACAATATGATACAATGCTATATGGATGGTACTTAAGGGGTTGGAAAACGCGGTGGGTTCGATTCCCACCCCTTCCGCTTTTTTGTGAGTGAAACGGGACGAAAAAATGAACGATAACAACGAAAACCTGCGCCGCCTGCCCGCGGTGGAAATCCTGGCCACCCACCCCGCGCTGGCCGCGGCGATTGCAGTTTATTCCCGACCGCTGGTAGTGGACGCGGCTCGGGAGGTCATTGACAATGCGCGGAATGCGGTGGTCTCCGGTGAGGAGGCGCCGTCAGATAATTCGCTGGTCGAGGCAATACTCAACCGGCTTCCTCTGCGATATGGGGAATATTTGCGCGGGGTAATCAACGCCACCGGGGTGCTGGTCCATACCAACCTGGGGCGGGTGCCATTGGGTGAAATCGCTTCAGCGCCGGCGGGTTACTCCAATTTAGAATATGAACTGTCCGCCGGGAAACGCGGTAAGCGGGGCCGGCTGGTCGATTCGATGATTGCCCAACTTGCCGGCGCCGAGGCCGCGCTGGTGGTTAACAACAACGCCGCCGCGGTCTACTTGGCGCTGTCCGGTTTGGCGGCCGGAAAAGAAGTCATCATCTCGCGTGGTGAGCTGGTGCAGATCGGCGGCGGGTTCCGCATTCCCGAGATTCTCGAACGATCCGGCGCTATTCTTAAAGAGGTCGGGTCTACCAACAAGACAAGTGTCAGCGATTATGCCGACGCTGTCGGTCCGGATACGGCGTTAATTCTTAAGGTCCATCATAGTAATTTCAAGATGGCCGGGTTTGTCGCCGAGGCGGGCATAGCGGAACTGGCCACAATCGCCAAAGAAAACGGGATCCCGTTGGTGATGGATTTGGGCTCGGGCGCGGTTGACGATATGCGGCAATTCGGCCTGCCACATGAACCGACACTGGCCGATTGCATTCGTGACGGCGCGGACCTGGTTACCGCCTCCGGAGATAAACTGTTCGGTGGTCCGCAAGCTGGGATGGTGGCCGGGAAAAAAGAACTGGTTGAAAAACTGCGCACCGATCCATTCTATCGCGCCCTCCGTCCGGACAAGACCGCGCTGGCCGGTTTGGAATACGCCGCGCGCGCACACCTCGACGGCATGGCGACCGAGCGATTACCATTATATCGCATGCTCGCATTTGGTTTGGATAAACTGCGCCAACGCGCCGAGAAAATCATGCTCGCCTTGCGGGAGATCAAAGTGGATTGCCGGGTCGTGATGACCGAATCGACCGTCGGTGGTGGTTCGCTGCCCGAAGAATCGTTTCCCTCGGTGGGGTTGGAAATCCGACCCGCGCAAAAAGTGGATTTCCTGGCCGAACGGCTCCGGGCCCACGATCCGCCGGTGATCGGCACGATCACCGAAGGTATCCTACGACTCGATTTACGCACCGTCCTACCCGAGCAGGATGAAATCCTAACCGCCGCCATAACCCGTACGCACGGGGCTAAATAACAAGATGTTTGTTTTGGGGACAGCGGGACATGTCGATCACGGCAAATCAGCGTTGGTCAAGGCGTTGACCGGCATCGATCCCGACCGCCTCCCCGAGGAAAAAGTCCGCGGCCTGACAATCGACCTGGGATTTGCCTGGTATACCTCTGCGAACAAGACACCGCTCGGCATCGTTGATGTTCCCGGCCATGAGCGGTTTATCAAGAATATGATCGCCGGGGTGGGGGCGATTGATTTTGTATTGTTTGTTGTCGCCGCCGATGACGGTTGGATGCCGCAATCGACCGAACATTTCGATATTTTGCGCTTTCTGGATGTCCGGCATGGCCTGGTCGCCGTGACCAAAGCCGATCTGGTCCAGCCGGAATGGTTGGCCTTGGTCATCGATGAGATAAAGGATAAGATGGCGGGGACGTTTTTAGATAATTGTCCCATCGTTTCAGTATCCTCAATCACCGGTGAGGGTGTCGACGATTTAAAATCCGCGATTGATGAACTCATCCGCCGGTTGCCCCGGCGCGAAGATATCGGGCGGCCGCGTTTGTTCCTCGACCGCGCGTTTACCATCGCGGGACGTGGCAGCGTGGTGACGGGGACGTTAGTTGAGGGCGGGTTCGCGGTGGGGGATGAGGTCATGCTCGTTCCCGCCAACCACAAGGCCCGGGTCCGCGAGTTGCAATCGCATAAACAAACCGTGGCTCGGGTCGGCCCCGGACGAAGAGTGGCGGTGAATCTTTCCGGCATCGAACGTAGCGATCTTTCGCGTGGCGAATGCCTGGTCAAGCCCGACGACGCGCAGACTTACACTTTTATTCTGGTCCGTTTATCATTACTGGCAGAGGCGAAGTGGACGATCAAGACCGGACGAAAACTGCTGGCCCTTTTAGGCACCGCCGAGCCGGAAGCCGTCTGCCGCCTGTTGGAGACGGATGAAATCAAGCCGGGTCAATCGGCGATCGGCGAACTCCGCTTGTCCACGCCGGTCAAGGCGCGGCTGGGTGACCGTTTTGTCCTGCGCGTCCCTACCCCGGGAGTAACCATCGGTGGGGGACAGGTGCTCGATTTTCCCGCCTATCGCATTACTCGTTCTAATGCCGCTTATCTAGCACTATTACATCAACGCGCTAAAAACCTCTCCTTGCCGATTATTCTGCAAACCGAAATGGCCAAAGAGGGCTGGCTCTCGGCAACGGAGCTTCCCACGGATGTTCCCTTCTCCGCCACGGTTATCAAGCAAACCATCGCGGATTTTATTACCTTAGGCGAGTGGTTTTCGTTGGCCCGGGGATATGTCGATACCGGTTCGGCCGAAAAGCTTAAAACCGGGGCGTTGGCATTATTACAACGCCGTCATCAAGACCAACCGTTTACTTATGGCTACAATGAAACCGAATGGCGCAAGAAACTACGCGCACCCGAGGAGTTGTTCAAAGCCCTGCTGGCCGCATGGCTTGATGATGGGTCGGTAAAAGCCAAAGACGGGAGATATTATCTTCCCGATTTTGCCCCCGGTTTGCCCCCGGCGTGGCAAGCTGAAGCCGATAAGCTGGAAAAACTCATTGTCGACGGCGGCATGGCCCCGCCGGTTCGCAGTGAACTGGAAAACAGCGGTGAACATGCGCGCGAGATTATTTCGCTCTGGCTTTCCATGGGGCAAATGGTCGGTTTACCTGATGGAGTCATCTATCCCTTTCGGGTGCTTAACGAAGCGATTGACAAAATCCGCGAAATCTGCGTCAAAAACGGTTCGCTTACCGTCGCCCAGGCCCGTGACGCCCTCGGCACGACCCGCAAATATGTCGTGCCCCTTCTCACCCATACCGATAAACTAGGACTCACCCGCCGCGAAGGTGATCTGCGCCATTGGGTTGGCGAGAATTAGTCCGCCCATAACTTAAAATACCTTAAATTTATTGCTTGACAAAGCCGTGCCGCGAGGCGAAATTTTGATGGTATGAGGTGGCAGGCCATCCCTCACCATATTCCTGCCGTTTCAGGCCACAGTTTATCTAATGCGATAATCGTATGACTATCGTAATCGAGGGAGGGAATCATGAAACGAATCCAATTCATCACGGGATTGGTGGCTTGGATTATGCTATTGGGCGTAATCCCGTCCGCAGTTAGCGGTTCCACCAGTTTATTCAACGGCATCGAAGCCGGTAAGACCACCTGGGATTGGCAGCAGTATTCATCGGCGCGGCAGATTCAAACGGGGTTTGCGTTTCTGGATCAAAATCGACGGTATGTGCATGTTACATGGACTGTGCAAAAAATCTATGAGGTGAACGATCCGAACCGCAGTATCCATTATGACCTATACGATTGGAATACACCTAGATGGCTTTTTACGATCGACGAGTTTGGTGGCTTTCCGCTCATCGAAGAGGGAGAACGCGGTGGGTATACTACCATTGATGCTAATTCAATGGGGTACGCGGTTGTCATGCATCATAGCGAGGCCGAAGGCGTCGAAGCCTACCCACGCGTGTGTCGTTTTAACCCACCGATGCTGGGCCGATTAGGAATCTACTCTGTTTTCCGACTCTCCAATCTTCCTGATGAAGAAAACGTCATGCTCCGCGGGGCGTGCGAGTATGATCAAGGTGGATCGTGGCCGGCAGATGGTGACTATCATATTGCCGGCAGGGATGATCAACCAATACCCGGTATACCGGCTCATTTAGTCTATTGGCGATATTCATGGGATGAGGGATTAGGGCAAAATATCTGGGAAGGCCCCGTCCTCGTCGATTCCAACCTAACCATCTCCCACCAAATTTTCGCCGATGGCGACCGCGTAATCTACGCCTTCGCCAAACCACGAGATTATAGTTCTCACTGGCAGGATAACGACCTGGTGTATTATGAATCAAACCAGGCCGGCGCCGATTGGATTGCCAACGGCGGGCCATCGGTCAATTGGGAAAATGGCGGCGGGTATAACGTCACCGATTGTGTGGAAGCCGATTCCACGCGCTGCTTTGTCGATATCACCGGCGGGTTTGACTCGGAGGGGCGGCTGCATATGGTCTTCAATACCTCGGACCTCAACAGTTATGGCGCCCCGCATCCGAACAACACCGTGTTGTATCACTGGGATGAGGGCACACCCGGCTCCAATAGCAAAACCGTGTTTTCCGGTGGCACGCCGTCCGGTTTCAATTACGGCAATTTTGATCTGATCGCCGATGTGCGCTGGGAATCGCACGACGGCCCGCAACTGCCCTGGTGCGGGTGGGGCAACCGGTATATCTGCCGCCCCTCGCTGGCTTTCGGCGACGGGACGACAACTTGCGAAGGCCAGTCCAATCTCGATTATCTGTATGTCGTGTATACGCAGTTCGGCTCGACTGATCCGCTCGATATGCAGGATATCTCCGCCGCCGGTTATCTAAACGGCAATATCTGGCTGGCGGTCTCCGGTGATGGTGGCGCCGGTTGGTCGGAGGGCCGCTGTATCACCACCGAGAGTGGTCGGATCGCCGATACACCGACGCGATCGCCGGACTGTGACGTAACTACGGGCGATACCTGTTTATCCGAGCACTGGCCGTCGGTGGCCTCAGTCGTCAATGATACGCTGCATGTATTTTACATGGGTGATACCGAGGCGGGCAGCGCGATCATGGGTGAAGGTGCCTGGTCGGTCAGCCCGATGATGTATCGGCCGGTTTTCGGCGGGACCGACGGCGCGCTTTGTCCGAATTTGTGTGATTGTTTCGTCTGGGGCGATTTTAATCTCGACGGGCATGTCGATCCCCTCGATGTAGCTTACGTGGTAAAGTGTGTTTTTATGACGTGTCCTTTTGAACTGAATCCGCATCCTAATTGCCCGTGGATGGTCATGGATGTAAACTGCGATGGCTCGCGGGATCCTTTGGATGTTACCTGTTATGTAAACTATGTGTACAAGGGACGCCCCTGGGTATTAGTAAACTGCACGGACGCCGATGGAGATCCATCAACCACCGACGATATCGGTTGCCAGTAGGCGAAGAGGATTTTCTATTTGATTAACCGGGACGCGGAACCAGGCCCGCGCCCCGATTTGTTTTTCACCATATCCGATTAGTGGCATAGTATTCCTCCGGCAATATATGTACACGCCGGGCCTCTGGGAGTGTATATTATTTCCTGATGTGTAGACGTAAGCGTGTAGTTGTGCGCAAGTGGAATGAACCAGGTGGCCGTTGAATAATGGGCTGTGAGATGACCAGACCCCAAAAAAGAAAATCACGTGGCCTGCTGATCTTCGGCGGCCCGATTGTGACTATTGATCCGGCCGCCCCACGGGTTGAAGCGGTGGCTTGCTTGCACGGTCGAATTATCTGGATCGGCAACCTGGTTGACAAACCGCGCATTCCCGGCGTACGCTGGCAACATCTCGATTTAAATGGCCGGTTGTTGCTGCCCGCTTTTGCCGATGGCCATACCCATTTTTTGTTTACCGCACTGGGGAAAACCCGTATTGGGCTAAACGACACGAGTTGTCTTGAAGACGCGTTGAGAAAAATCCGCACCCGGCTCCCGCGGGTCCCTAAGTCCGGCTGGGTACTCGGGGAGGGATTCGATCTTAACCTCTGGCCTGATGATGACCGTCTACACAAAAAAGACCTTGATACAATCATCCCCGACCGGCCGGCGGCATTTTTCTCCAAGGACGAACATGCGCTGTGGGTTAATTCGCTCGCCTTGCAGAAAGCCGGGATCGGGCGGGATACTCCGGACCCCAACGGCGGTGTTATTCATCGGGACTCGCCTACCGGCGAACCGACCGGCTATCTGACCGAAAACGCATACCGGCTGGTCTGGAATGTTGTCCCGCCGCTTCCCCGCGCGCCAAGCGAGCGGCTGGTACAGACGGCATTTACCGATGCCTATCGGGTCGGGGTCACGCAGATCCATGATGTGGGTTCCGAACGATCATTTGAGGTTTTCCAGTCGCTCTATCTAAAAGGCAAACTCAAACTTCGGGTATTGCACGCCATGCCGGCGGAAAGTTTGCCGCAAGTGTCCCGGACGGAATTTCGCTCCGGTCTTGGTGATGAGCTATTGCGCCTGGGGCCGATCAAGGTTTTTCTCGACGGGGCGCTGGGTTCACATACTGCACATCTGAAAAAACCATATTCCTCCAACCGAAAAAGCTGTGGGGTGCCGACCCATACCGCCGAGGAATTCAGCGACATTGTCAAGCGGGCGTACAAAGCCGGCTGGGCGGTGGCCGTACACGCCATCGGCGACGCCGCAGTTCGCCGGGCACTCGATACATTTCTCAAACATCGGTGGTCACAGCCACAGGCCATTAAGTCGCGGATTGAACATGTCCAACTGATCGATCCCGCCGACATCCCGGATTTACAACGTTCCGGTGTCGTCGCCTCGATGCAGCCCTCCCATCTGCTGGCCGACCGCGATACCGCGATCAAGCATTGGGGCCGCCGCGCGCGTTGGGCGTTTGCTTTCCGGTCACTGCAGGAAGCCGGCATCCCGCTGGTTTTCGGGTCGGATACGCCAGTCGAACGACTCAATCCCCTCGACGGCATCCATGCGGCGGTAAACCGGAAACAAGCCGCTGATCCGCGTGGTTCATGGACGCCCGCCGAACGGCTCACTGTGTACGAAGCCGTGGCCGGATTCACCTCGGGCGCCGCGTATGCCGCCGGGGAAACGGCCATCAAGGGGTCGATTACACCCGGCAAGGTGGCGGATTTCGTGGTGCTATCGGAGAATATTTTTAGTATCCCTGCTGCGAATATTGTGGACGCGGCAGTGGAAATAACCATATTTAATGGCACGGTTGTCTATAACGGCCGTTGACTCGCGCGCGTCCACCGGATGGATGTGGTCTAGATTGCTGTTGACAGTTCCCGGCGGTTGGACAACCTTGGCTGGGGGTAAAAACGATGAGACAGGGTAAAATAGCATTTTTTGTTGGAGCTTTGGTAGCTGCCAGCCTGTTGCTGATGGCGCCAAACGCGGCGGCAACAGTGGATGTGCTGACCTGGAAAGGCGCCATCGGCCCGACCACCCTACGGGTGATCGAGCGCGCGGTGGCCGACGCCGAACTGCATGGCCGCGAAGCGTTTATCCTGCGGCTCGATACGCCGGGGGGGTTGGTCTCCTCGACCCGTGACATTATTAAGGTTTTTCTCAACGCCGATGTCCCCATCGTGGTGTACGTTTCGCCCTCCGGCGCGGGGGCGGCCTCGGCGGGCATGTATATTACTATCGCGGCGCATATCGCGGCGATGGCTCCCGGCACCAATATCGGCGCGGCGCATACCGTGGGGCCGCAGGGCGGGATTCAGGATTCGGTGATGAACGAAAAAATCGAGCAGGACGCCGCCAGTTATGTCCGGGCCATTGCCCAAAGACGCAGCCGCAATATAGAATGGGTGCAGGATGCCGTGTTGCACAGTGTTTCAATCACCGCCAGTGAGGCGTGCGACTCCAACGTGATCGATATCGTCGCCGAATCGATGCGTGACCTGCTCGAACAGATGGATGGCATGATCGTTGACCTCCCGGCAGGGCCGGACACGCTGCATACCGCCGACAGTGACACTCGCGAAGTCGAACTGACCTGGCGGGACCGGGTGCTTAAAGTAATCACCTCACCGGAAATCGCCTATATCCTCCTTTCGATCGGCGGGTTCGGCATCATGATGGAGTTGTATCATCCGGGCACGTTTATTCCGGGGACAGTCGGCGCGATCTGCCTGATTACCGGCTTTTACGGGTTACAGCAATTACCGCTGAACTACGCCGGCCTGGCGCTTATTCTATTGGCTTTTATATTATTTGCGCTGGAAATCAAGGTCATCAGCCATGGTGTGCTCACTATCGGGGGTATTGTCTCCATGCTGATTGGATCACTCATGCTTATTGATACCAGCGAGCCGTATATGAAGATTTCCCTTTCGGTTATTCTATCGGTGGTTGGCGTGACCGCGGCGTTTTTTGGACTTGCCACGGTATTTGCGATCAAGATCATGCGCAAGAAACCCACCACCGGCGATGTCGGGATGATCGGGCAGATCGGCACGGTTAAGGAAAAGCTCGACCCGGACGGGTTGGTGTATGTCGCCGGCGAGTATTGGAAAGCGCATAGTAATCTGCGCCTCGAGCAGGGTGAGCGGGTAAAAGTTATTGCCGTGGATCAGATGATAATAAAAGTAGAGAAATTCGAATAGGAGGCGAATCATGGGTGGGTTCCAACCGGGCATTATCACGATAGTCGTGATTGTATTATTCATTCTGGCTAATGCAATCCGTATTCTCAAGGAGTACGAGCGGGGCGTCATTTTTCGGCTGGGCCGGCTGGTCGGGGCCAAGGGACCGGGCCTGATCCTGCTGATTCCCATCGTCGATAAAATGGTGCGCGTGGATTTGCGCGTGGTGACGATGGATGTGCCGTCGCAGGATGTGATCACGCGCGACAACGTCACCGTCAAAGTCAACGCCGTGGTGTACTTCCGCGTAATGGATTCGGCCAAGGCGATTGTCAACGTCGAAAACTACCTGCTGGCCACCTCGCTAATTTCGCAGACTACTTTACGGTCGGTTTTAGGTCAGGTTGATCTGGATGATTTGTTATCCAACCGCGAGCATATCAACCAGCAACTGCAGAAAATCATCGATGACCAGACCGAGCCGTGGGGCATCAAAGTATCGGTAGTCGAGGTGAAAAACGTCGACTTGCCCACCGAGATGCAACGCGCGATCGCTCGCCAGGCCGAGGCCGAACGTGAGCGCCGCGCCAAGGTCATCCACGCCGAGGGTGA
>SDBS01004216.1_pt1 | contig 14093 bp, 9 predicted proteins | sample 2277091 | NCBI WGS metagenome assembly SDBS01 (sample SAMN10404972, study PRJNA504765) | marine sediment metagenome | isolation source: marine sediment core GS10_PC15, 163 cmbsf | place: Arctic Ocean: Southern Knipovich Ridge | collected 2010
AAAGGCACTGCCGTACGGCTTACTTTTTGCTATAGATTGGTTTTTGTTATTCAGATCAACATAGTAGGCGTCTTCAACTTCCTCCGATTCACCAGTTTCGAGATTATAGAGCCTACCAGACCCGATAACATAACCCAAATCGTTAATTGCTGTTGCCACTGGGATTTGTGTATAGTCACCATTATCCCAGACTAAACTATAATCGTCATCAGGATAATTAAAGACACTTATCAAGGCTTGGTCCGAATTATTAATCTTTAAAGCTCTAGAATTCGGAGGACCAACAATGGCCGGCATACTTCTATTCCATATATATGCAAAAGGATATCCAGGATCTGTATAGTGAATTGTGCCAACAATATTTCCAGAGTCATTAATATCAGTAGCGAAGCTCCTAATTCCTTCAGACGACAAAATGTGTAGCCCATTGTTTTCCCATAAGAAAGCACGCCATGTACTTTCCGAAGGAAACATTTTTTCTCCTACAACTTGACTATTGTTATTTATCGCTCGTGGTTGAGCATAGTAGCCAAGATCAATAACTTCATATTTAGGAAACTCCGTTGCAGTCGATTCGGCTAGGCAATTACCTGTAAGAAAGCTCACAAAGATCAAAGTTGATAGAATTGCTAGAGCTATTAGCTTGACCCTGTAAAATGACAATAAGTTTTCCCTCATTCGAATCTCCTTTTATTTGTTTGATAAATTATAAGTGTTTTAATATTATTTTATTTGCTAGTTTCTGTCAAATAAGTTGATATTATCTAACTATGTATTTTAAATAGGAGTTAATGCATATCCTCAGCAGGACTAAACTTCCCACACTCTTCCAACAAAAGCATCCAATCCACACAGATCCAGGGCAAACTACCCCTACCTATTAGGCCTTCTTCTTAAAGCTGGAAGGAATAGAGTTTGATCAATTAGGAAAGTTGGGGATTGGGTGTCCTCCTCCTTATGTCTAAACGAATACGATTTATACAATCCCATGCTATACCTCTGACCTTTATTTTTACCTAAGATGTTTAAAAAAAGTCCAACCCAGGGAGATTTCTCTTATTTATGCATGTCAGATGCCTTCACGAATGGGGCCTATCTTGAAAAGAGGAAGCTTGAGAGATATAATTAGCACGCTGTAAGAAAGCTTTAGACTACAATGAAGAGGGATTGGAGGCAGTGAATATGGAAGCAAAGAGAGTGGTGCCATGGGTGTTAGTAGTGATCTTGTGCTTGCTTCTGTTCACGGCGGCAGGAGCTGCTGTCTATCTTGGTGTTCGTTGGAATTCAGACAAGAAGAGTGCTGCAAGTGCTCAGACACAAATCAAGAAAATAGAGCGAGAGCTTAGGCAGCTGAAGGCCCAAGGCCCGGAAGTAGAAGTGGTAGAGAAGGTTATTGACAATACTCCTAAGGTGCCAGACTGGGTTCCGCTGTACCCGGGTTTTGAGTGGACGCTCCCCGTTTCTGCCTCAATAACCGGGATGACTGGTAATTCTGATGCTCCCCTTGATTCCGGTGTCATTTCGAATCGACGGCAGGATGTATCCAATGGCCATGAAATCTGGCCGTGGTATCGTGATCAACTTCAGCCTCAAGGGTGGGAGTGTCCACCGAGTTGGGCTGGGGGCGGTGCTCAGTGGGTCTACCAGTGTTCGAAGGGGGATAGAATTATCCATGTCCGCTCCTCAAGCTTTGGCGAACCCGGCACCGATGCTAGGGTTAGCGGTCATCCAGATGGTCTCTATCTCAGAGTCTACTGGCGCGAGTAGAGGAAAATGAGAAATATATCAGACTGACCTGCATCTTTACCTCAAATGTTTTAAAATAGTCCAACTCGGTGAGCCAACCAATTCTAATAATATGAGTTAATAACTTGTATTGCTTCTTTTCATCAAGGTCTCTTCCAGCAAAATGTGTCAATTCATCTGACACATACGGTTGTTCATACTTCATTATGAATCCTTTAAATTTAGGAAGTATATATCGCCTCTATAGTAACGTATTCATAAGGCATCACTTATATGGCACTTATCTCCGGTTTCTACTAGACATAATTAGGTGATTATATACTTGACAAACCCAACTCTTTGCTATATAATTAGTTTATAAAAGGTAAGATTTAAGATCAAGGAGTTGAGTTTGATGTTGACATTTGAGACACGCCAAAAGATATTTGCAGACAAAACTGTTGCAAGAGAATACCTAGAAACTAGGCGTTGGCCAAATGGTCCGATATGTCCTCATTGTGATTCTAAAAAGGTTTATAGAATAAAAGGTAGGGTCAATTCTATACGTCCAGCAAGGCCAGGTCTCTATAAGTGTGGAAAATGCAGAAAGCAATTTACAGTAACCGTTGGCACGATCTTTGAGGGTAGCCATATACCGCTGAATAAATGGCTCTATGCAATCTATCTTATGTGCACCAGTAAAAAGGGAATAAGCGCAAACCAGCTCCACCGTGATCTTGGACTGACCTATAAAAGCTCATGGTTTATGACACAAAGAATTCGTTTCGCAATGGAGAATATGTCTAAAGGAAACAAACTATCTGGTATTGTTGAAGCTGATGAAACATATGTTGGTGGCAAGACACATGGAAAGCGTGGACGTGGTTCTGCTAACAAGACGGTTGTTTGCTCTTTAATTCAGCGTGATGGAGATGCTCGGTCTTTCAGTATCCCAAATGCAAAGCGCAACACATTGTTTCGGTTACTTGCAACATATGTTAATGAGAATGCCCAGATCATGACTGACAACTTTACTTCTTATAGAGGGTTAGATAATATGTTTGCAAAGCACGAAGTTGTTGATCACAAGAAAGAATATGTGCGAGGTATTGTGCATACAAACTTTGCTGAATCTTATTTCTCTCTACTAAAGCGTGGTATTTTCGGAACGTTTCACCACGTAAGCACACATCATTTCCAGCGTTACTTACATGAGTTTGATTTTCGTTGGAACTCTCGGAATGCTACGGATACTGAGCGGATGGGAATCGTTTTACGTAACACCGAAGGAAAACGACTGATGTACTTGGACTCATAGGTCATTTAGTTTCTAAACAGGGAGATAGAATAAGTCATATGGCAAGAGTTATAGTTAATGGTGAGGTTCTTCGTTGGGCGATAGAACGGTCTAGCTTGACAGTGGATGATTTACAAAAAAAGTTTCCCAAGATTTATGAATGGGTTACTGGCAAGAGTTCTCCGACATTTCTACAACTAGAAAAATTAGCAAAAGCAATCTTGGTACCATTTGGTTATCTTTTTTTAAGCAAACCACCAAAAGAGCAATTACCCATTACTCTTTTTCGAACAGATAGTAGTAGATATGTAGATCAGCCAAGCCCTGATCTCCTTGAGACTGTTCAGATGATGCAACGTCGTCAAGCATGGATGAGAGATCGCCTAATTGACGAGGGATATGAACAGCTTTCTTTTGTTCACTCTGTAAAAACTGGCGATGATCCTAAACAGGTCGCAAGCGATATTAGGCAAACTTTAGGCTTTAAAGACGACTGGGCTAAAGAACAACAAAATTGGACTGAAGCCTTAGAGACACTTCGATCTAGAATCGAAGAAGCAGGTATAATTACCGTTGTTAACGGCATAATAGGAAATAATACCCATCGGAAGCTAAATCCAAGAGAGTTTCGTGGATTTGTCTTAGTAGATGAGTATGCTCCTTTGCTATTTGTTAATGGGGCTGACTATAAAGCACCCCGAATGTTCACTTTTGCCCACGAGTTAGCTCATTTGTGGCTTGGAAGTAGTGCTGCCTTCGATCTTGTTCGTATGCAACCAGCTAACGACCAAACGGAAAAGATGTGTAATGAGATTGCTGCTGAATTTCTAGTTCCTGAGGATAAATTTCGTAAAGAATGGGATGCTGCTATAAGAACAGAAGCACCTTTTCAAGCGATTGCCAAACGTTTCAAAGTAAGTGAACTGGTTGCTGCACGTCGTGCATTAGATTTAGGATTCATCCAGAAGACCGAGTTTTTTAAATTCTATGAAGATAGTCGAGATGAGGAATATAAAAGACGATTTGTTGCCAAAGCTAAAGGGGCTGGAGGAGGAGATTTCTACAGAAATCAAGACTTCCGTGTTGGACGACTATTTGCAAATACTATTATTGAAGCAGTAAGAGAGAACAAGCTTTTATATTCTGAAGCTTATGGGTTAACAGGCCTTTCTGGAAAAACATTCGACAAATACATTGAGCATATTGGGTGGGGAGAGAAATAATGCCTGACGAGGCTCTTTTTGCTCTAGATGCAAATGTTTTCATTGAGGCCTTTCGTCGATATTATGCCTTTGATTTGGCAGCGAATTTTTGGGATGGGATTGTTCAGTATGTAATATCTGGTCGGATATTGATTGTAGATGTTATAAAAAAAGAGATTGAAGATAAAGAGGATGAACTAAAAGAATGGTCGAAGACTAATTTTGCTGACATAGTTGCTTCGAGCCAAACGGATGAAACTATTAATGCATACAGCGAAATAATAGCTTGGGTACAAGATCAAGACCAATTTTTTGACTATGCAAAGAGTAGCTTTGCAGAAGATCCCGATGGTTGGTTTATCGCTTTTGCTAAAGCAAATTCTCTGATTGTTGTTACGGAAGAAACATTGAAACCAAATGTTAAGAGAGAAGTTCCTATTCCGAATGTCTGTCAAGCTTTTAATATTCCATTTTGTGACACATTTGAAATGATGAGAAATCTCAAATTGGTATTACATGGCTAGACGTAACTGATGAGCTTGAAGAGTAGGTAGTTAAATATGACGCAGAAACCTAAGTCTAAAGAAAACCAAAAAAAGAAAGACCGTAATTTCAAAAATCTACCTTTTAACGATGTTGTAGAAAATATCTTAAAAGTAAAACCATCCAAAAAACAGAACCAAAAGAAATCTAAAACAAAATAGTATTACTGCTTAGGTTTGTCAAGTATATAATCGCCCATAATTATAATGGACTGAACAAGGCAAGAGATATATAATTACAGAAAGTTTACTTCTTAACATTAAAGTATACGCAATAAGACTCCTCCGGGAGTGCTAGGAGGTCGACCATGCCTAAATGGTTGAAAATCACCCTTATTGTTTTATTGGTCTTGGCTATGATTGGAATCGGCTTAACAGCCGGTTATTTAATACGCAGTTGCCTAGAAGAGGGCACAGGTGAGGTCTCGATCAGCTCAACACCAACTGGTGCCAAGGTCTATCTAGATGGTAAGAATTCAGGTTACGTGACTCCCAACACACTAGAAGATGTTGATGTGGGAAAACACACGATCAAACTGACCAAGAAAGGTTACAAGGACTGGAAGAAAGAAGTGAGCGTTGAGAAGAATAAGGAAACCAAAAGAAAGGCTTCTCTGGTAAAAGTTAAAACTAAGTCTAAGGATGAAGATGTTGAAGACGATGTTGACTCAAGACCGGGTGATGGAGGAGAAAATGGTGATAATGGCGGAAAAGATACGACACCGCCGGATACACCACAACAGCTTGCTCCTGCAAATGGTTCCGTAATCCCTTTTTATAAGAGTCCAGTAACACTGGAATGGACCAAAGTGGATGATCCCAGCGGAGTCTCCTATCGGGTGTCATGGAGGTACAAGGTCACGAACCATCCACGCTGGGAACCTTACGGTGGACAGGATGTCGGGGATTCGACAACTTATGATTTAAACCTTTTGCAGCCGATTACTCACGACTTTTCATGGCGGGTTTGGGCAGTAGATGGTGCTGGCAATGAGAGCGAAAAAACTGATTACTGGGGTATAAGAGTAGACAATACAGAGAGGAATTGGTTACCCTAGGGATTTACAAAGACCGGATTAAGCCATAAGGGTCTGAACGGAACAGCTATGCTCTTACACTCTTGTGAACTAGATTATAGGGGTCTGGCATTAGTTGCTTGTAGAGATAATGAAAGGAAGGATGTTATATGTCTACATGGTTGAAGATAACACTCCTGGTTTTACTAGCTTTTTTAATAATTGGAGGATCAGCAGTAGCTGGTTATTTTATCCCCAGTTGCCAGGATGAAGGCACTGGTCAGATATCAATCAGCTCTACTCCACGTGGTGCTAAGATATACCTGGATGGCAAGAATACCGGGCATTTAACTCCTTACACTTTAGATGACGTATCAGTTGGAAGCCATATAGTTAAGCTGACTAAATCGGGGTATAAAGACAGGACTAAAACGGTAAAAGTTGAAAAGAAAAAGGATGTTAAAGTAAGCACCAAGTTGGTCAAGAAAAAAGATACTACAGAAGAAGACGTAGAAGATTTTAGTGGGTCGGATAGTAGTGAAACAACAGATGAAGAAGATTACAATGGTGGTGAAGAAGACAGAGAAGATAGGATATCTATTTCGGTACCCAGCCAGACATCTCCAGAAGACGGTACAGAATATGGCAGAGTAAGCACAATAAATCTAAGATGCAGTACGGTTGAAGGCGTAAATCTTTTCTATGGTTTTGAGGCGGAGTTTAAGGAGTCAGAGGGTGGTGAATGGAACAGAATTTTAAGGACGATTGGAACAAAGACAAAAGCTACCCTTATAGTTGACCCGGAATATGGGGGAGGAAGCGGGAGTTATAGATGGAAAGTCTGGGCACAGGATAATGTCGGGAATAAGAGCGATAACTCTAGCTGGTGGTATTTATATATAACAAGGTAAGGCGAGAAACAAAATCAAGATCAATGCTAGGTTTGGTCCAATCCCATCCAAAGGAATATGTCTGAAGAAATCCTCTCTTATGGACTTACCCAAAAACCTACTCCAATTACGTAGCCAGGTTTGTATTAGGTGTGCCTGTAAAAGTGGAAAGAGGTCATTCTTCCCACATTCTTCCCACAAAAGCATCCAAACTAGGCAGAAACAGGGCAAACTACACCGAAGCGTAATCTGCCCTTATCCCTGTTAAACCTAACTATTCCGAACTATACCGAAATAGAACAAAACACCCAGTTCAGACTGGGGGTCTCGAGGTCGCGGGTTCAAATCCCGCTCGCCCGACCAGTTTTATCAAAGTTCAGACGATTATTATCCTCATTTTGAGAATTTTCAAACCTCTTAAAACTCGAATCTTCTAATAATCTTCTAACAAAAGCATCCAAAACAGGCAGAAACAGGGCAGACTACTTCTACCTCCTAAACCTTTTTCTTAAATAAGCAAATATAATACGTATTAACATAAACACATTGCTTAATATTTGTCGCATATGGTATAATCATGACACTTTTTGCGCTGTTTTAGCATATAAACTAAAAACATTATGGTTTATATACAAACTGGAGAATAAATGCGACTGTCTCGTCGTGGTTTCCTTAAACTTGTAGGAGCTTCAGCGGCCGCGCTTGGTTTGACGAGCTTAGAGTTGGTCAAACTAAGCGAGGTCTTGACCAAAGAGACGTCCGGTCTTAAGGTCATCTGGGTCCACGGCCAGAACTGCTCAGGATGTACCACCTCTTTCCTAGGTATCGAATGGGACGGATATCTGGAAGGTATCCCGGCTGAAATATCCAGATATATGGGAGTAGAAGACCCCGTCTTAGAAGACTCAGGCCTAGAACCAGACCCATCAGGAGACTCCCTAACCACCATAGATGACGTTCTTTTAGATATCATAGATCTAAAGTATCTATCCACGATCATGGCCACGGCTGGAGAAGGCGCCTATGACATCTTAAAAGACCATATGGCAAACTGGGATACAATAGATGCCTCTCCCAACAAACGGATCCTTATTGTAGAAGGTTCTATCCCTACACTACACAACGACTACTGCACCATAGCAAGTGACAAAGACGGCTCAGATGAACTATATATCGGAGATGTAGTAGATTCTCTGGCTGCCAAGGCTACCGATATCATCGCATTAGGCAATTGTGCTTGCTTCGGTGGTATACCGGGAGCCAGGTGTGAGAGAAGGTCTACCACTACTCAAACAAAGAACGAGACAGATGCAATATCAGTTCAGTCACATCTGGGTGGAGGTTACTCGGTAGTCAATCTTCCGGGTTGTCCCATACACCCCGACTGGCTAATGGGCACCCTTATCATGAACTTACTTGGCACCTTACAGGATGATCTTGATACATACAACAGACCGTCCTTCTACTACGGCTCTACTCTCCACGGAGGAAGATGCTTAAGATATCAAGCCTACTGTGACGGTCAATTTGCAGAACAACCAGGACAGTCTCCTTCCGAGGGAGGAAGAGTCTACACAATGGGGATGCCTTCTGCAGCAAATGACCTATCCAAGCTTGGTCAACCCTATGATATCCCCCTTTGTCTAAATGCTTTGGGCTGTCGGGGATATTCAACCGGAGGAGATTGTGCCTTCGGTGGACCAGCCAAAGACCTATCAACACCAGTACATGGCAGAGGATGGAATGTACGAGGAAGAACAAACGGAGAACCGACAGTTGGTAACTCATGTATAAACAACGGATATCCATGTCAGGGATGTACTGAAAAAGGATACCCGGATAAGTTCAGCCCGTTTTTTAATTACTAGAAGTCTAGGTAACAAAATGAACATCGGAGCCACGTTGACAGGACAGAGTAGTTTAAAAATAAAACTAAATAGTATTCTATTTATATCGGTCATTGTCTTCTGTATATGGATTTTGCTCGGCAACAGCAGTGTTTTTGCTGGGACAGATGTATGGACAACCAATGGACCCTACGGTGGCGAGATTCGATCTCTTGTTATCTCACCTAACTTCCCAATTGATAACACCGTTTTTGCTGGAAGCAACAAAGGTATTTTTAAATCAATTAACGGGGGCTCAAGCTGGACCGCGGTCCTTGCTTCTAACTACATTTATTCCCTGGCAGTCTCACCAAGCTTCGCTATTGATAATACTATCTTTGTTGGAACAAATGGCGGAATTTATAAATCAACTAATGGGGGCTCAAGCTGGAGCGCGGCTATAACCAATTTTATTGGCATTCGTATTAAGTCTCTAGCTATCTCGCCTAACTATACCTCAGACAACACTATCTTTGCCGGTACAGACGGGAGCGGTGTATATAAATCAACCGATGGGGGAGCAAACTGGACACAAATTAACACCGGTCTTACAGATACTAATGTTCGTTCAGTTGCTCTCTCTCCAAGCTATACTTCAGATAACACTATCTTTGCCGGTACAGACGGGGGCGGTATCTTTAAATCAACCGATGGGGGAGCAAACTGGACACAGGTCAACAGTGGCTTTACAAATACTAATGTCTATTCGGTTGCCCTCTCTCCAAATTATGCCTCAGATAACACTATCTTTGCCGGAACTCGCGGCGGCGGTGGAGAAGGCATTTACAAATCAACTAATGGTGGCTCAAGCTGGACACAGGTCAACAGCGGCCTTACAAAAACCGCTATCTGGTCGGTTGCTCTCTCTCCAAGCTATACTTCAGATAACACTATCTTTGCCGGTACATTAGGGGGCGGTATCTTTAAATCAACCGATGGGGGAGCAAACTGGACACAAATTAACACCGGTCTTCTTACAAATAGCAGCGTCTACTCGTTTGCCCTCTCCCCAAACTATGCCTCAGACAACACTATCTTTGCCGGAGTTAACTACGGCGGAGGCGGAGGCACTTATAAATCGACCAATGGAGGCTCAAGCTGGAGTGTGATAAACACCGGCATTACTAGTGCTCGGATTTCATCCCTGGCCTTCTCACCTAACTTCTCGATTGATAACATCATTTTTACCGGAGCTGGCTGGCAAGGTATCTTTAAATCAATTAATGGGGGTTCAAGCTGGACCGCGGTAAATAGCGGTTTTGATCCTGCCTACATTTCCTTCCTGGCTTTCTCACCTAACTTCCCAATTGATAACACCATTTTTGCTGGAGCTGGCTGGCAAGGTATTATTAAATCAACTAACGGGGGCTCAAGCTGGACCGCGGTCCTTGCTTCTAACTACATTTATTCCCTGGCAGTCTCACCAAGCTTCGCTATTGATAACACCATTTTTGCCGGAACCGGCTACGGTATCTTTAAATCAATTAATGGGGGTTCAAGCTGGAGTGCAGTCAATACCGATATTACTAATACTCGGATTTCCCTGGCTTTCTCACCTAACTTCTCGATTGATAACACCATTTTTGCTGGAAGCATCAATGGTATCATTAAGTCAACTAATGGGGGTTCAAGCTGGAGTGCGATAAATACCGGTATTGCTAATCCTAGCATTTCCTCCCTGTCTATCTCACCCAACTTTGCTATTGATAATACCGTCTTTGCCGGGACTTGGTATAGCGGCGTTTTTAAAACAAACAATGGGGGCTCAAGCTGGAGTGCAGTCAATACCGGTATTACTGATAGCAAAATCTTACGGCTAGCCATCTCACCCAACTTTGCTATTGATAACACCGTTTTTGCTGTATGCAACTACGATATCTTTAGATCGACTAATGGGGGTTCAAGCTGGAGTGCATTCAATACCGGTATTACTGATGGAGAAATCTTACACCTAGCGGTCTCACCCAACTTCGCTATTGATAACACCGTTTTAGCTGGAACCGACTACGGTGTATTCAGCTATACGTTTTCAGACACGACAGACACAACACCACCAACAACCCAAGGTAGTATTAACCCAGTCGCAGACGGTGACAATGGATGGTACAAAACAACACCGACAGTAACTCTAACACCAAATGAACCAGCAGACACATACTACCAATGGGATTCAAACAATCCATTAACCTGGATACCTTACAGTGTGCCCATTTCTGTACCGGAAGGACAACACGTTCTATACTATTATTCGGAGGACACAGCAGAAAATGTTGAAACCGAAAAGATCAGCGGTCAGATAAAAGTCGACACCGAAAATCCAACAGATCCCAATGTTTCAAGCACTTCTCATATAGTCGGTATTCCATCAAGTGATCAGACAATAGACATTACCTTATCAGGAGCATCGGATAGCACAAGTGATGTTGATGGTTTTTCAATTGAATGGAGCCAGAGTGATTCAACCATACCAGATAATATCGATAAAGAGCTTGAAGAAAACGAAACCACAACCACCAGCGAAGCTCTTTCTCCCGGTACGTGGTACTTCCATCTAAGGACAAAAGACAACGCCGGAAACTGGACATCAACGGTTCACCTGGGACCTTTTGAGATAACCCCAGCTGATCAATGGATAACCAATGGACCAGAAGGCGGTAAGATCTGGTCGATTGCTGTCTCCCCAAACTATGCTTCAGACAACACCGTTTTTGCCGGAGCATGGAATGGCGGTGTCTATAGATCAACCAATGGTGGATCATCCTGGATCAACGTTGGTTTTCCATATACAACTGTCCGCTCACTTTCCCTCTCCCCAAACTATGCTGTAGACAACACCGTCTTTGCCGCAACTCAGGGGATTGGTGTTCGTAAATCAGCTAATGGTGGATCATCCTGGATAGAGGTCAACACCGGTCTTACAACCGATGATGTCCTCTCGATTGCCGTCTCCCCAAACTATGCTTCAGACAACACTGTCTTTGCCGGAACAGGGGGCAGGGGCGTCGCTAAATCAACCGATGGAGGAGCAAACTGGACAGAATATAGGGGTGGTCTTCAAAATACTGGTATCAACTCGATTGCCGTCTCCCCAAACTATGCTTTTGACAACACTGTCTTTGCTGGGACTAATGGAGGCGTCCACAAATCAACCAATGGTGGATCATCTTGGACATACATTGGTCCAGGTACTGTTATCCGCTCGGTCGCGCTCTCCCCAGATTTTGCTTCAGACAACACCGTCTTTACCGGGACTGAGTATCCCAGTAAAGTTTTTAAGTCGACCAATGGTGGATCATCCTGGGTCGAGACCAGTCTTATAAATTCCAATGTCTACTCATTTGCCTTCTCCCCAAACTATGCTGTAGACAACACTGTTGTTGCAGCGACTCAGGGGATTGATACTCGTAGATCAACCGATGGGGGAGTAACCTGGACAGCAATCGACGATAGCCTCTATGTAAGTGGTCGCTCGGTTGCTCTCTCCCCAGACTATGCTTCTGATAACACCGTCTTTGCCGGGACTTGGGGTGACGGCGTATTCAGCTACACGTTTTCAGCAGACACAACTCCCCCAGAAACACAGTATTTGATTAGTCCACCCAATCCAGACGGCGACAACGGTTGGTATAAGACAACACCGTTAATTACTTTGACACCAAATGAGCAAGCAAATACATACTATCAGTGGGATTCAAACAACCCCCTGAATTGGTTACCGTATAGTGTGCCCATTTCTGTACCGGAAGGACAGCACGTTCTTTATTACTATTCGGAAGACACTTCAGGGAACATCGAAACAGAAAAGACTAGTCCTCAGATAAAAGTCGACACTGCAGCATACCCAACAATCCAGGAAGCACTTGATGCCGCAGCAAGCGGGGATATAATCGAGGTTGCTGATGGGACTTACTATGAAAACATCATTTGGCCTGCCACAGATAACATTACTCTAAAAAGTATAAATGGAGCCGATACCACGATAATTGATGGAAGTAGAGCGCAAGAAAGCGCGATATATGTCGGGAACGGTCAAAAAAGCGTATCAATTGAAGGATTTACTATCAAAAATGGATATGGTTCTATTCCAACATACCACAGCACCTATCGTACTGGTGGCGGGATTCTAATCGATGAATTAGTCACAGCAACGATAAAGAACTGCAAGGTACTCGAAAATGGTGGTAGTGCTGGCATCTTCGTTAGCATAGATTCCTTTGTTATAATTCAGAGTTGCGAAATTGTTAATAACGATTGGATTGGAGTTTATTACAGAAATTTTATATCTGGAGAGATAAGAAACAGTATTATAGCAGGAAATGGATGGCATGGAATTTATGCACAGAGCAGTCCAATAAATATTTATAACAACACAATTTCAAATAATACAGCTGACGGTCTTGCTTTTTATGTTCCTTGGCCAGATGTTCAGAATAACATAATTAGTTTTAATGGTGAATATGCAATTCATTCAAATAACTCTGATGACACAGATTTAGTAAAATATAATGACTTATGGAGTAATTCATCAGGAGATTATATCGACATTACTATGCCTTACGACCCTGATATTTATATTATTGGCATTAATGGAAATATTTCTGCAGATCCCCTATTTGTTGGTGGACTTCCTTTTGACTACCACTTGCAGGCAGGTTCTCCAGCTATTGATGCAGGCAATCCCGACTCAGCTTTCAATGACATCGATGGCTCTCGAAATGATATGGGTGCATATGGTGGGAAGACTGCAACGGGTCCGCAGGGTTCTATTAGTATAAATTTCGGTTCTCCTGCGACAAATACAACTTCTGTAACGCTGCAGCTTTCGGCTGCGGATGTAGATGGAGTAGCCGAAATGAAGTTCAGTACCGATAACAGGTCGTGGTCAACCCCAGAAGCTTATGTGACTGCAAAAGACTGGAGTCTTGACTCAGGTGATGGTAGAAAGACGATTTATGTGCAGTATAAGGACGGTCTCGACAACTGGTCTTATACATATTCCGCTTCAATACTGCTTGATACGGTTGCACCTAATACAACTGCATCTCATGCCTCCGGAGCATACGGTTCGGCTCTGAGTGTAACTCTAACTGCAACTGATGAGGGATTTGAGCATCAGTCAAGTGGAGTGTCAGCCATTTACTATACAACAGATGGATCAACACCGACCACAAGTTCTCCTGTTTACACAGGTCCGATAAACATCTCGGCAGATACAACCATTAAGTTTTTTGCTGTGGATGTTGCCGGTAATATCGAGACTGTAAAAAGTGTCACGTACACCATCATTACAAGTGGCAATATCACAATCAATGGCACAGGCAACTATGGAACAATCCAGAGTGCCATCGATGCAGCGTCTTACGGCGATACAATTAATGTTCCGTCAGGTGTGTATCACGAATCCATAATCCTGAAAAATGGGATAATTGTAGAAGGGGCGAATCCCTGGGATACCATAATCTTCGGAGGCAATGACGCAGGAGACGTCGTGACTCTAACCGCAGGCAGTGCCACAATCAGAGGGTTTACCATTAA
>SDBS01004217.1_pt1 | contig 14093 bp, 19 predicted proteins | sample 2277091 | NCBI WGS metagenome assembly SDBS01 (sample SAMN10404972, study PRJNA504765) | marine sediment metagenome | isolation source: marine sediment core GS10_PC15, 163 cmbsf | place: Arctic Ocean: Southern Knipovich Ridge | collected 2010
GCAAATAATCTTGGACTCCTCCAGAACCAGACCACCCTCAACACTCTCCTCAGCACTTATCCTGAAAATAAGCGGAAAATCACTGCCAGCTTTCTGCTTTATCAGTCGCACCATTTCACGGGCGAATGTTGTTCTGCCTTCTACATCACCACCATATTTATCAGTCCGCTTATTATAAAGTGGGGAAAGGAAGTTTAGGATAAGATAGCCATGGCCGCCATGTATCTCTACAGCATCAGCACCGGCTGCCTTGGCTCTAACTGCTCCAGAGGCATAGGCTTCCACCAGCTCTTCCACTTCACTGGTAGTTAAAGCTCTAGGTGGTTCTCCTCCAATCCACTTACTCCACTTGCCTTTGGTCTGAATTGCTGAAGCTGAAACTGGCTGATGCCCGGTGATATATCTTGTAGACCGGTGCCCAGCGTGATGGAGCTGAAAAGCCATCTTACACCCATGCTTATGGACAACCTCTACTAGTTCCTTCAGGCCTGGAATCTGCCTATCGTCATATACACCTACCTGCTTGGCGGTCGATAGCCCGAAAGGATAAGAGATAGTGCTGGCGAATATATAAGCCGCGTTGCATATGTGGATGCGTACGAGAATCTAAGACGAATCCTTCATATCTCCACTCACATTGTGATCGAGCCAGGCGAGCTAGGGTGCTACGATGAACACGGGATATTCCCCTTCAATGTCTTAAGACACGAAGACATGGTCCTTGGCTACATCGGTGGCTGGAGCAGGAGGATATCAGTCCCTGTCGAGACATCTATCGGCCTCGCTGTCAGCTATGACGATGGACTTACGTTTCAAAGAGTAGGCAATGGTCCAGTCCTTACGTCTTCACCTCGAGAACCATTCCTTGTCGGGGACCCCTTTGTAGCATTCTTCGACGGCCAGTTCCACATGTGGTACATCTTCGGTACAGAGTGGAAGGGACTTAATCGTGTTTATAAGATAGGCTATGCTGAGTCACCCGACGGTGTCTCGTGGCACAAGGTAAGTGAAGGGCAACAGATCATCCCTAGCGTCTTAGGTGAAGACGAGTGCCAAGCGATGCCGACAGTCGTTAGAATAGGCGACCGTTACTGTATGTTCTTCTGCTACAGAGAAGCGACCGACTTCAGGGAGAACAGAGATCGCAGTTATAGAATTGGCTACGCATACTCTGACGATTTGATCTACTGGACAAGGGATGACGGCTCCGTTGGCATTAATGTCTCAGACGACTCTTGGGACTCACAGATGCTCTGTTATCCACATGTCTTTCATTACAGAGGGGAAGTGTATATGCTCTATAACGGTAACGAGTTCGGAAGATATGGCTTTGGATTAGCGAGGTTAGAAGGAGTGTAATGGGTCTAAAGTATACCATAGGAGAAGCTTCTGCACAAGAGCTATATTTCCACCTGAAAGAGTGCAATAGAGACTTCGTCTCCTCTCTAGAGGAAAAGGTGGACCTCCGTAGCTACTGTAGCAAGATATGTTCAGAAGCTATAACCTTTGAAGCGTGGGATGCGAATACTCTAGTTGGCCTCGTAGCTGCTTACCTTAACGATCCTGACGGCGAGATAGGCTACATCACTAATGTTAGTACAGCCAAAGCTTACGAGGGGCACGGCATCGCTTCTGCCCTAACTCGCTTCTGTATCGGCTACGCAGAGCATAGATTCAGAGCTGTTCACCTCAAGGTGGAGAGATCGAACACGCGTGCTATAAGTCTATACAATAGGCTCGGCTTTATTGAGAGAGAGACTGACGATTTAGAAGTAATGCAAATGGAGCTTGATATCTCATGAGCGATAATTACATCTATAACTTCGACACTGACGTAATGCATCCCTTCATGTTAAGATCGTTCAAGCCATTCTTCGTGAATGGGAACGTGCTAGAGCTCGGAAGCTTCAGGGGAGACTTCACGAAGAGGTTAGCGTCATCGTTTGAGTACATCGTTTGTGTTGATGCTTCAGGTGACGACATTGAGCTCGCGAAGAGGAATATCCTCACAAGTTCGCCTAGCAACCTTGTCAGTCGCATTAGATTCATCCAGGGGCAGTTTGAGGAAGTAATCCTACCAACGAGATACGATAACATCATAATGACGCATACGCTAGAGCATCTCGATGACCCTGTTCTTACCCTCCAGAGGATCAACGACGAGTGGCTCTCCGAACGTGGCCGTCTCTTCCTAGTCTGCCCAAACGCTCACGCTGCCTCGCGACAGATCGCTGTGAAGATGGGGCTAATAAGTCACAATACAGCAGTAACGACAGCTGAGGCTAATCATGGACATAGGAGAACTTATACTTCAGATGTACTAGAGTGGGATGTGTGGGCTTCAGGACTCAATATCATTCATAGCTCCGGCATCTTCTTCAAGGCGCTAGCTAACTTCCAGTGGGATAGATTGTTAGAAGAAGACATTATCTCTCGAGAGTATTTAGAAGGGTGCTACCAGCTAGGACAGAAATATCCAGACTTATGCGCTAGTATCTTCCTCGTGTGTGAGAAAGGTTCCTTATGAGGCTTCTTTTAATACAACCACCAAGCGAAGAGGAAGGGATGACTGGTCTCTACCCGAGCGGGTACACGAGGGAAGCAAGATCTGTCCTGCCACCGTTAGGACTATTGAGCCTCGCGAGCTATCTAAAGGAGAAGCACGATGTAGAAGTCCTCGATATGATGTTACTCGATCACTCTGTAGAGGATATGCCTGATATACTACAGGTGTTCAAGCCAGACATCGTTGGAGTCACTGCTGTAATAGGCTTATGGGCCTTAGCGCTAGAGATCGTCCGAGAGGTGAAGCGAAGCAACTCTTCAATATACACTGTGGTAGGTGGCCCCAACCCTACGTATTATCCAGAAGAAACTCTTAGTCATAGAGAGATAGACTTCGTCATTGTTGGCAACGGACAGAAACCTCTTATGGCCCTTTGTGATATACTAGAGCATGGCTGGACTTTCGAGAGAATAGAGAATTGCTATATGCAAGGTGTCGGGTACAGCAAGTTTGACTGTACCCACTCTAGCGGGCATGACATTGGCAACTTCCCGTATCCGGACAGAAGGTTCACGCAGTATAAGTCGTACACTGTCCCCTTCTGTCCAGAGAACCCCTCTACGACCATGATTACGAGTATGGGATGTCCGTTCCGTTGCGCCTTCTGTACACAGAACCGTCCTCCTATTCAGCTATGCTCTGTAAGAGCTGTCGTAGACGAGATGGAGGAGATAGAGGACTTAGGTATCCGATCAATTCTCTTCCAGGACGAGCTCTTCACTCTCTACAGGGGTCGTGTTAGAACAGTCTGTGAAGGGTTGCTAGAGAGAGGTATACGACTTAACTGGACGGTAAAGTCCCGTGTGAGTTCCCTTCGCCCCTGGATGCCAGGGCTCATGAAGCAAGCTGGTTGTTTTAATATCCACTTCGGGATAGAGTCGGGAAACGATGCTACACTCAGGCGTATGAATAAGGGCTATACGAGAGAGAATGTTGTAGATGTCGTCAAGTCAGTTAAGAAGGCAGGGCTTTCCTGTACTGGGAACTTCATGCTCGCCTATCCAGGAGAGACCGAGGAGGACATCCTCCAGACCATCGCCTTCGCTAAGGAGCTAGAGTTGGATATCTCCCAGTTCTCTCTTACTATAGATTCTCCTGGCTCGCAGCTGTTCGAAGAAGCGCTACGTATGGGTCGAAGGACTGAGGACTACTTCAGTGAATTCACGAGGTATCCTGATAGAGGTATTCCTCTAGAGCAGTTCTCAGCTTCAGATAGATTCTCTCGGGAACAGTTACAAGGGTTCTTAGACAAAGCCTACGCGAGCACGAGGACACTTTTCAATGTCGTAAAGGAGAAGAGCGGAGGATGCTATGATGGTAAGTGGGACAATTATGCCATAACTGCGTTCAACAACAGAAATTCCCCCGATACCTTCTACAGTGTTGGGGCGGAAGAGAGGACTGTAGCAGATGAGTAATAAAGGACGTGGTGCCGTTAACTTTGTTATGCCGCACAGCCTAGAACAAGGTATGAACTCAGTATGGTTCGTGGTAAACTCTGCGATCTGCCTGAGTCAGGTTTGGAGCCTGCTGCATGAGCCAGGCGGTGTGACCTATTCTCTGCAGAGTGGTGAAATCACCCACTCCGCTGAGCCTATTGAACTACAGTGGCCTCGCCTCAAAAGACTTGGAGACTGGTGCCACCGTAGGATCAAACTTCCTAGAAAATGGGCTTTCTCCCAGCCCGGAGATTGGCTAAGTCGCCGTGTCGGTTGGCCTAGAGAGATTGTCATACCTAGCGAGTTTGCGTGGGAACCGATAGTTGAGATAGCCCACGAGGTCACAGATACCTATGTCCGAAAAGAACTTGAGGAACCTGTAATGCTATCTAGTGGCAAACTCTTACGAATTTTAATCGAAGACGTTGGAGCAGTAGCCTGTCCTGCTGGACTACAAGTTATGGTAGACGTAAGCCCAAGTGGGAAGAGGAGCTAACGTGAATGTTACACTACTGTCTGACTTAGCAATCTTTGGTGCCATCCCTGCGTTCGGAGAGCCTCTGCACGTGGGTCGGCCTAATATCGGTAACAAGGGGAAGTTTTACGAGAGGCTTGACGATATCCTAGATAGGCGATGGCTCACGAACGCTGGTCGCTACGTAGGGGAATTTGAGCGGAAAGTAGCGAGCTATCTCGGCGTTAAGCACTGCATTGTTATCTGTAATGGTACAATAGCGTTAGAGATAGCAATTAGGGCGCTTGGGCTTACGGGAGAAGTTATTCTCCCGTCTTTTACCTTTGTTGCTACAGCGTCAGCATTACGGTGGCAAGGGATCACTCCTGTCTTCTGTGATATTGACTATCAGACATATGGCCTCGACTGGAGAGAAGTAGAGAAGGCGATTTCTTCACGGACTACTGGCATCATTGGAGTGCATGTCTTTGGTCGCCCTTGTGCTACAAAGATGCTAGCGAGCGTCGCAAAGGGGAACGGTCTCCCTCTTCTCTTTGATGCTGCCCACGCCTTCGGCTGTTCGCATGGTGGCCGCATGATTGGCAACTTCGGCAACGCAGAGGTCTTTAGCTTCCACGCTACTAAGTTCTTCAACACATTCGAGGGTGGCGCTATAGTCACGAACGATGATGCTCTAGCAGAGAGAGCTCGCCTCATGAAGAACTTCGGTTTCGCTGGACACGGTCGCGTTGCCCTCGTTGGTACTAACGGTAAGATGAGTGAGGTGTCTGCCGCAATGGGTCTAACGGGACTCGAGAGCATAGGGGAATTCATCACTGTCAATCGCAGGAACTACTTACAGTACAGGCATGAGCTATGGCGCGTATGTGGTGTACGGCTCATGGAGTATAGCGAGTCAGACAACAGTAACTATCAGTATATTATCCTAGAGATTGACGAGTCAGTTACGAGTATCAGCCGAGACCAGTTAGTTACAGTACTTCTTGCAGAGAATGTACTCGCGAGGAGTTACTTCTCCCCTGGTTGCCACCGCATGGAGCCGTACTACTCTGAAGTAGAGTTATCTGTGACGGAGAAGCTTTCGAGTCGTGTGTTGTCCTTACCCACTGGTACAGCAGTCCATAGCGACCAGATAAGTAAGGTGTGTGAGATCGTTCGATTCACGCTAGAGAACGGGAGAGAAATAGCATCGTTACTAGGAGACCTCTAATGGACGTCACTGTCATTATCCCGAGCTTCAGAACACTAGACATAACGAAAGGGTGTGTAGATAGCTTGCGGGAGTATTATCCGAAGGTTAAGCTAATCATCGTCGATGATTGCTCTCATGATAAATCTACGGAGTACATTAGAGAGATTGGCAACGGTGATAATACACATGCTATCATCTGCGAGAAGAATCTAGGGGAAGGGGTTGTATTTGATCTAGCGTTGCATCGAGCAGACACCCCTTACGCCTTTACGTTACATTCTGACTGCATCATCCTCAAAGGAGGCTTCTTGGAGCAGATGCTCGAGCGGTTCCGTGCTGAACCTAACCTCTTCGCTATAGGTTGGCTGCGTCCTATTCATCGCGGCGGGCCATACAGATACGTTGCGCCCTCTGCGATGATGCTAGATCGGGAGAAGTACCTCTTACTACCTCCCTTTATCAATCACGGAGCGCCTGCTATTGGGACGATGACTGGCGCTCGTGAAGCTGGCTACCTCGTGGAAGGCTTCCCGATCTCGGACTATATACATCACGAGCGGTCCCACGGGAGTACTGGGGAGGAGCTGAAGAGGCAGATACAGGCAGGAGAGATTAGTACTAAGGAGATAGATAAGTACTGGAGGGTAGGGCTTAGAGGGTGGAGGGTTATAAAGGGGGAGATAGCAGCGCTGAGGGAGAGGGAACAGAGTGAGAGTCTGGCATGAAAGACATTACTGCCGTCGTCGTAAACTGGCTCACGGCGAGGAGAACTCTCGGCGCTATAGATAGCTTCAGGAAGTTCTACCCTAACGTACCCCTAATTCTAGTGGATGATGCTTCCGATCCTAAGTACGAGTCTAAGTTCTTCCGTGTCTATAGAGGTCTGTATAGGAACGCTAGTCACGAGTACGATCCTGACTGTGAAGGGTTAATGGTACTGGATGACTTAGATAACACTAAGTACATCCAGGGGCCTGACCTTGGGATACATCCAAGGAGTCACGGTCACTGTGTAGATCTAGCCATGAAGGAAATAGATACTACCTGGATGTTTCACTTCCACTCTGACTACCGCTTACTACGAGAGGGGTTTCTAGAGGCTCTAATGGACGGTATAGACGAGACCTATTGTGGAGTGGGTGACAAAAAGGGTGCCAACCCAAGACGTCTAGTCCTACGTAACGTTGCATCTCTCTACAATGTGAAGGCAGGGAAGAAGCATGGTGTTACCTTTCGTCCAGTGATTTGCTATGCTGATGGCACTATTGATACGCAGCCACTTCTAGTCGGTCAAAAGGGGCGAGAGGCAGAGTCTATGGAAGCGGGTGGGTACTTCGTGAAGGAACTGTGCCGCCTGGGGTACAAGGTCAAGTGGATGCCGAGAGTTCATCAAATCTATGGAGTTCACTTACGGTGGCTGGAGGAGAAAGGAGAGTGGAATGGGCCTTACTAAGGGAGGGAGGAACAATGTGTCCACATGACGACTTTGTAATCATCTACTATAAGGACGGGGTCATGCTACGGAGCTGTAAACATTGCCAACAGGTTGAGATTCATTTGGAGTGGGTCTGGGCAAATGTCAATGAAATGGAAGCTGCGCTTGACTTTCTTCGAAGAAGGTGAGAGAATGATCGAGAGAAGGTTGACTAGAGCACAAGTCCTCGCGAGTGTAAGACCCAAGGGCTACTTAGGGCTAGATAACGCTGAAGCTTACTATGACGCTCTAGCTACGCTGCCAGACGAAGGCCGTATGCTAGAGATCGGAACGAGACTTGGGCACTCTACTACATTCTTTGCCCTCGCTAAGCCTAAATGGGTGATCTATACCATAGATCAGTGGAAAGTAGCAGCGCCAGAGTTCACTGGGGGGTTAGAGCTAGGGACGCTAGGCGACCTCGTGAAGAACTGGCGAACGGACGGGATATTCAATATCGTCCCTATTGTAGCGAACTCGTTCGACGTCCCCTGGGAGCTAGAGATAGATGCGCTGTATATTGATGGAGATCATACGTTTAATGCTGTTAAGAGTGACTTCGAGAGGTTTACACCGTTTCTTAAGGAGGGAGGAGTAGTACTCATGGACGACTATGGTACAAGGAAGAAAGACATCCAGGTCTTTGAGTACGTAGAGAGTAATCTAGTCCAGGACTGGATAATCGAGCCTGTTGAGGGAGCGAGAGGAGTGGTGCTGTGGAGGAAGTAAGTGTGGAAGAGTTACTTATTGTTGAGAACATCATCATATTAGCAGCCAGTGTCTTGTTCTATGCTACTCGGTCGCCGTGGGCATTCTTGCTTCTGCTATTCACTAATATACATATTAGACAAGAGGGAAATGGAGATAAGGATGATAATCAAGAGGCGAGTTGAGCTATGGACTGGTGACAAGCTTTGGGGCTGGTGGCGAGGAGCTACGCACTGGAAGGAGTACGATGTATGGTACCTATTCGGATTCATCCCACTTTACCTCCAGGAAGTATTAGAGGAAGGAGAATAAATCGCTATGAACTTTGTACTTAACCTCGTAGAATGTCTTAGAAGAGACCATTGCTCTCTCCACGGATACGAGAGGGAGACAACGCCGAATATTGATACTCTAGCTCGCTCTAGTACAGTCTTCACGAACTGCACGAGCGGTATTGGCACTAAGCCTTCTTGGACGACGCTTCTGACCGGGACTACGCCGGAGCATCATGGGGTAAATAAGCGAAGGTATACCCTCCTTCCGAAGTGGAAAGGACTGCCGGAGTTCATCGGTGACACAGCGACGACGGCACTTATTGCTAACGGTGTCCCCCTCATCCAGCTCCACCTTACGAGTAAGTTTGATAGCGTAGTCTACCTCGACCTCGTTAGGGAGCACGATAAGCCTGAGCAAGGGTGGCGGACACTGGCGGCTACAAGGGAGTTACTATTAAGGCTTCCCGAGCCCTTCTTCCTCATCGTCCACTGGATGGACACGCATGGAAGGTATCAAGCGGGGGAGCACGAGGGGCAGTTTGAACATGACGAGCTGTCTAAGACACTATCTACAGACGATGTAGATATTCACCCCACATACCGGTTAGGCGGGAGTAAGGAGTATCGACTACACTATAATAGGTACGATGAAGCTATCTTTCACGTCGATGCCATCATGGGAGAACTGATAGAAGAACTCCTTCCTGACACCTCCATTATCGTCACAGGGGATCATGGGGAGAAGGTAGATATGATCGGTCGTACGTTCCAACACTACAAGCCAGAGTGTACTGAAGTACCCTTCGTCTGGTACTATCCAGGAGGCACCCCGCAAGTGGTAGAGAGTGCCATCGGTCACGAGGATATTCTTCCTACCCTCCTGGACCACTTTGGGATAGAGATCCCTTCTCAAGTTACAGGGAGGTCCCTTATGCCATTCTTAAAAGACGACATTTTAGAACAACGCTTGAGGGCATTAGGTTATGTTGAGTAAAGAAATCAAAATGATTGGTTTCGTGAAATCAGTTAGGGTGGAAGACGGACGGATAATAGCTACTATCCAGACGGAAGATGACAGGTTCCCTTCTTTATTAACTGCCTACATCGGGACTCTGCTATCGACTAGTCTGAGGCTGTCGCCAGAAGCTAAGAGGCAGCTAATCCTAGAATTGCCAAACACGCCAGTGATAGATCGGAGGGACAATGCAGAATAAAGCGGTTGTTCCAATCCAGAGTTATCATAAGGGACGCTTCTCTCGCTGGGATTACCTCGTCATTCTCGATGCTTGCCGCTACGATGTATTTGCCGAGGTAGTATCCGAGCTCAACCTCCCTGGTAAGCTCCTCAAGGTAGATTCAGGTGCTACTAATACTTCCTATTGGTACAGAGACCAATGGAGTAAAGAGGATACGGACGCTGTCCTTATATCCGCTAACCCCTGGGCGTTCAAGGGCGGTGCTAGCAATATGGCACACGAGAGATTCAGTAAGGCTATCTGGGCAGACCCAGAAGGGAAGGATGTAAAGGGGTATGAAGCGATAAGAGAGAGAATCCAGCCACTGTGCGGTCGTAGTGGTGGGTTCGGTGTGTTCCACCCAGGGGTCGCTTTAGAGTGCTTCTCTGCATATAAAGAAGAAGGGAAGAGATACATCATTCACCTTATCCCTCCCCACTTACCCTTTATAGGAGAGAAGGGGGAGGAACTATTCTCTAAGCTAGGGCTCGGTCTCTACAATCACGGTGGTATCTATAGAGCGATTAGGAATTACGGAAGAAAAGGTCATTGGGAAGAGCTACGTGATTGCTACAAGGAGTCCCTCGTCGCAACCCTCCACTCCTTATACAGTTATGTCGAGCTATTCTCTGGCAGACGACTTGTCATAAGTGCAGATCATGGGGAGCTTATTGGGGAACCGTCTTTTGATAAGGACGGGATGTACTGGCATAAGATCTCGGGGAGCACCTGGGAGGAGAAGGAAAGCATCCGTGAGATGCTACAGGAAGTGCCTTGGTTCGAGACAAGGATAGGAGAATGGAAAGGAGTGTAAGAATGGATAGCAGTGAAGATACCTTTAGGGCTCTGATTAAGGCTTGCCGTGAGGCTGCCCCTGATTGGGAGTGGCTTCACCACGAGGGGCAAATTATATGTAGGCAGGCACTTTTTGCTCCAACCGGAGATGCAGTGGCAAAGCGTGGAGTGATACTCAGGATGGAGGACAGCACCGCACGGCTACGGCTTGGACGCCCCACACTTTTGGTAGAGATAGCAATTGAGATTACTAAGAGGGCCAGGGTTGTGGCTGAGGGCGAATACTATCCCATTCTGGAAGTGTTATTTTCACTTTCGCCCTCTAGCGAGGGGATAGGTGGATTCGTCTTACAAGAGGTACCGAGGTGGAGTGATGAGTAAGAAAGGCAAATCATTCAAGTCAGGTATGTTTATCTGTGCGATAGAGTTAGAGTTCTACCTTGATCGCTGGAGCGAGTGGGAGGCATTTCGTCCAGACGATCCAGCTCCAAGAGAGATACTCTATCACAGCGTGTTCGTGGACCTCGGTGCTCTCGACTACGAGCCAGTCAAGACGTTCGGGTTCCTCTCTGGAGGTAACCTCGTAGGTGGAGGCTGTGTATATGCAAAAGAGACACGAGGGGTAACTATTGGAGGCATTGGCAAGATGGCTGTGGATCCTTTATATAGAAGGAATGGGATAGCTTCTCACCTCATTGATACAAGCTTAATGTATATGTTCAGGCACAGCTTTGACATATCTATTCTCTGGGCCTCTGTCCTGAAGCTCTACGAGGGCTTCGGGTACATTCCCCTGACAAGGGATGGTAAGGAGACGAATATGATGTATAGGCCAATTAAGGGACTGCCTATGGGGTGGACGAAGCAGCGGTTACTCGACCTACCATCACAGGTTGGGACGTGGTAGCAAGGAGAGGGTAGCAAAGATGTATATGCTTAGTCTTGGAAGATGGTCTCATAAGGCAGGCTGCTTCTTAACCTGGGATCGTGTCTACCGGAAGGGCTATCACTGGACTCCGCTATGTAGGCTACGGAAGCGGTATGGCTCGTGGTTTGGATATTGGGGGCATGTATGAAACCGACAGAGTTTATTGAGTGCAGAATCTGTGGGAAGATTCTTAGGTTTGTAGGTACCCACTTGTATTATGCCCATAGCATGACCGCGAAGGAGTATCGAAGGCAATTCCCTGGAGCTCAAACAACATCTGATGTTACAAGGCAGAAGTTCTGCAAGGCTCAAAAGGGAAGAATAGTTAGTGCGGAGACCTGTAGAAAGCTGTCGGAGGCGAAGAAGGGCAAGGTCCCTATCTGGTATTTCGACGAGGAGAAAAGGAAAGCGGCTTACGCGAAGGTAGCTAAGTCTAGTGCTGGGCGAACGCCATCGGAGAATACTAGGCGTGCTGTAGCTGAATCAAACCGTAGACGGGAGTGGACTCCAGAAATGCGGGAGCGCTCGAGTAGGAGCCACAAGGCTAGATGGGCAGTGACTGACCATCCACGTCTTGGCCTAAAGTACAAGATGACCGAGAAACATCGTGTTGCAATAAGCAAGGCGAGGGCAGGCCAGATCCAGAGAGGCGAAGTTGCTTGGAAGACAGGTTACTATAAGAGCTCTATCGCTGGAGAAGTTTACTATCAAAGCTCTTATGAACTACGATTTATGAAGGTGCTTGATACATTAGGATGGCTGTGGGAGCGATGTAGCGAATCGTTTCAATGGATTGACACTAACGGGAAGAGTCATCTAGCTATTCCAGACTTCAAGGTTCAACGCCCAACAGGGAAGCCTGTTTACTATGACACTAAGGGCTACTTCTCTGACAAAGATCAGTATAAGCAGAAACAGCTTCAGGAACAGATTCCTTTGATTATACTGACTGGCACATTACTAGAAACTCATGAAAGGCTTATACAATGAGACTGTATATCGTAGATGGCTGGAGGAAATTTATGCCCCCTGTCGCTAAGTACTGGCGAGAGCAGGGACATGATGTCACGACAGATATTAACTGGAGTGCAGAGAGAACGCATGGCAGTGACTGTGTCTATTTTTATGCAGTCGAGAATAATTTAAGGGCAGCCTCTCGGAAAGACAATAAGGCACCTAATACAAGGATTGTTGTAGAAGCTGTCGACATTGACATCTATGCAGGCATGGGTGGCATTAACTGGGAATATGTCGACGCCCTAATCTTTATGGCTCGACACATGAAAGAGCTTGGTATCAAGAAGATGGGGAATAAGATACCGGAGGACCTTCCTATCTACATCGTCCCTGGCGGTGTAGACCTCGACGCCTGGACCTACCGAAGGAATCCCTCCCGTGGCTACAACGTCGCATGGATAGGAAGGAAATGGATTGCGAAGAATATCTTCGGCGCTATACAGATATTCAATCAACTCGTGAAGGTGGATCCAGGGAATCCCTGGAAACTGTTCCTGAGGGCAGATCCTGCCCACTTCAAGCAGGTGTGGTGGGGAAATCATGTACATGCCTATATCAAGGCGAACGATAGGCTGAAGGGAAGGATCGAGTGGGTGCCTTGGCAAGAGGATTTGAATGAGTGGCTGGAGTCGATGAGTTTCCTGATCCAGAGCAGCTTCAAAGAGGCTCTGGGATATTGCGTAATTGAGTCGGCGGCTAAGGGGATCCGACCTATCGTCCAAATGACGAACGGTGCACTTGACACTTGGCCCTCTTCCTGGGTATTCCAGACCCATGACGAGGCAGTGGACATGTTCCTTGGCTCTTATGAACCTGAAACCTACCGAGCGTACATAGGCGACATGTACCCATTATCCCGCCGATGCGAGATGCTAGAAGAGATATGTGGATTAACATAATACAGAAGGGAAAGGAGAAGCGTGCAAGTACTGGAAGTAAGGCGCTACAAGGCAGGATACGAAATCCGCACAGAGCAACGGTCAGAGGACGAGTGCGGGATTCCTGGCGGGATGGAGGTAAAACGAGCATATACTCCAGAGGGGCATTACATTGGTCGTAGCAAATGGGCGCATCGCTTAGTAGTCAAGTGGGGGATCAAGCCAGAGAAGGCAAATCCCTCCCATAATGTTTGCTCTATTGGCTTCTGCGAGAGAGAGCAGAAATGGGCTGGGTGGTCCCACAGGGCTATCTATAGATTCGGCATTGGCGACGTCGTGAAAAAGGGTGATTGCACTGCATCATCTGGCTGGACCGACAAGTGGCTAGCTGAGCACCCAGAGGATGCACTGAGCCTCCCTGTTGGATTCATAGCAGAGACGCTCGATGACTGCAGGCGGATGGCGATAGCGTTTGCGGAATCGGTTAGCTAATGAGAGAACATTTATTCGTACTGTCCGAGATTCTAAATAGTGCAAGAGAGAAGAATCGAGGTGGCTGCTGTACATACATCCTGTACAGCAGCGAGTTAGAAGTCTTCCTTCACGAGCACTTCGGTCGTCACAACCTCTGCCTCAAAGTATTCAAGGCAAGCGTAAGTGACCTCTCCACCTTTCCTTGGCATCCTAAGAAAGATCACTTGTTAACTTCTTGCACGAAGGTACAGAACCTCTTTGCTCTACGAGGGCTAGCCCCCTTTGTCTACGACATTATTCTCCTAAACGAGACCTCTTGGGCACAGGTGACAGACTACGTGGGAGGGGACACTAGACCTCCTACGGTAGAGACTGGCACAGCAGCAGCTAAGGCAGTCTTGAAAGAGTTCCATATTACTACAGAGTGGGACATGAACGAGGATAATTGGGTCAATGGCTGGTTCGTAGACTTCGGCCTCTTTCACTGGAAGTTACCGTCCAGGTATGTTGGGGGTATGAAAGAGAGAATCGGCAAGTACGCTTCGTGGGGAAGTAATCCCCTACCCTATCAGGGCGCCTTCGGCTTACCCTCCCAGAGGGATATGAAACGAAGGGTAGAGATGATGAAGCTCGATGA